>Ga0180438_10001235_pt1 | contig 45414 bp, 40 predicted proteins | sample SS_ome_12_FD_132455 | JGI IMG/M metagenome (GOLD analysis project Ga0180438, IMG submission 132455) | Hypersaline lake sediment archaeal communities from the Salton Sea, California, USA - SS_3_D_2 metaG | ecosystem: Environmental > Aquatic > Non-marine Saline and Alkaline > Hypersaline >...
CCACCCACGTCGGATCTAGCCGCATTATCCGTGAAGCGAATTACACTGCGGGTACCTCAACTGTTGGTAGACATCTCAACCGTAACAACAGGTGCCGGGGATACCGCCGATCTGGGTGCGCAAGACACGTCGCAATTATTCTGATCTACCGGACTACGCTTAGGTCTCTGGGCTGATCGACGCTTTCATCCAGATGCCCGTCGCGCTAGAGTTCTAAATCTCGGCGAACTTCTTGAACGAATCGTGTTGCAGTATTTGTTGCGCGAGTGCGGCATATCCTTCGCCCAGTGGATGGCTTGCGTCCGCATAGAGGTCACTGGGCAGAGCTGGCGGGACATAGTGCGGGATCTGCTGTTCACCGAGCCAGGTCTCAATGGTCTGCTTGATGGCATGGTATGTCTCGAGATTCTCCCCTGCCATCATGTGCTCGTTGAACGGTCCAACAAGCACGAACAGCCGGTTGTCTCTGGCAAGCAGCGTGTGGACCGCGCGTTTGAAGAGGAGCCATTGGATCGAGCTTCCAGGTTCGACCCACTCGAAGTTGGCCGAAGCTATTCCGCTCTCATACCACGCTACCTGTTTGTGGCGCAAAGCGGTGCCGGGCGCGGGGAGTTCGAGAGTAATGTTTTTGAGCGGGTTACCGTAAGGGTTCTCACGCACCCAAGTGGCGAGATCCACGTTGTCGAAGTAGGCCACAGCGAGATGGTCGGTCCAAGCCCGGAACGGTAGGTAGCGTTCAACCACGATGCCGAGCCGGTCGCCATAAGCCTCTTTGTAACAGGGGATCTTAGGAACAAACTGCGGCACGAGTTTCGGATGGTTGAACCGGAACTCTTTTTCGGTTTGCAGGTCATGTCGCTTGGAACTCATCCACAACGGGTTGTAATGAAGGATCACCTTCTGGCCGGTGACTGCCCGGCCGTAGTAAGCGATGAGCCCGGCCAAAGCCGCGGGATGAGAACCGTTCACGCCCAGGTTCGCGAACGTCTCCGCGCCGCCAAGTTCGCTGAGGTGATGGGCCAGCGTGTCTTGAGGCGTCACGTATTCGCCCCAGATGACCGAGTCGCCGATCACGAGTATCTTGTCCTGGGCAGCGACACTTCGGCAGTACCGCCCGTATAACCAGTAGTCCTCACTGAGGGCGTAAGGAATACGGTAGTCGGGCCCTGGCTCGAACCTTTCAACCCGTTGCCAGATCAGCGGAACACACAGGCACAGTGCCACAACCACTACCCCGACGATAGCCCATTGCCGACCCGACAGACGGACGGCGTTCGAGCTGAACGGCACGGCTCGGGGCGTCTCCGAGTTCACCATCGTATCTCCCTGGACTTAATCCGCCGGCTCACCTCGATAACTGCGCACACAGCGGAACCCATAAATGTCGTAGCCGAAACATGCGTCGGTATAAGCAGGGTTCTCATTGTACCGGTAGGCCGACCGGCAGGCATCGGGATTCGAGTTCCAGCATCCGCCTCGCAGAACCTTATTCTTGCCGGCTTCGGGTCCTTTCGGGTTTTTCTTCATACTTTCAAGGTAGTAGTCCACTTTGTAGAAGTCGTTGCACCATTCCCACACGTTTCCGTGAACATCGTGGAGGCCCCAGGCATTGGGCCTGCGCTGTCCGACCGGCTTGGGTTTCCCTCGAGCGTTCGCCTTGAACCAGGCGTGCTGCTGCAGTTTGGCGTCAGAATCACCGAAAGAGTATGGGGTGGACGTTCCGGCGCGCGCGGCATACTCCCATTCCGCCTCGGTCGGCAGTCGGTAACCGTCGGCGTCAAACCGGCAGGTCCACGTCTTCAGGTCGTAGGCAGGCTCGAGCCCTTCGAGACGCGAACGTTCGTTGCAGTAACGTACGGCGTCGGACCAGCGCACCTGCTCGACCGGGTTACTCCTCCCTTTCACCTTCGACGGGTTGTCACCCATCACGCGCTGGTATTCCTCTTGGGTGACTTCGAACTTATCAATAGCGAACGGTCCGACAGTGGCCTCGTGAGCGGGCTCATCGACCTCGCCGTTGTCGTCGCCCATAACGAATGTGCCGCCCGGGAGCAGGACCATCCTTACGCCCGATTCGGTAGTAATCTCCTTGGGTGCGGCCGGTCCCGTTCCCCCGGTGCAGACGGAGGGACACATAAGCGTGAGCACAAGCGATAGAGTAACGATACTGCAATTGGCTTTGAGTATCCTCATTGAATTTCTACTTGCCCTGCGTCTTGTCATCGGACCAACAACTCCTGTCCCTCTCGCCTACCAGGGCGGCGCGCTGTTCAGCGCGTCGCGGATCTCGGCGCGTATGGTTTGGGCGTATTCCAGTGCCTCGGAATTGTCCGCGCACGCCGATGCAGCCTTCTGCGCCCACTCGCGCGCCAACATGCTGAAACGCATACCGGTAGACTCCGCGTGCGCCCAGGCAAGGACGTTGCATGTGTCAATGATTTCCTCGCATTCGGGGTAGACCTCCGGGCCGGGCGTGTCTAGCAGCTCCTTGAGACGCTGTGTGACGCGGTCGGCGCGGGCAATGTGCGCTTCCGGCGTGCTTTCTCCGTATAGCTCCATCTTCGTCGAGAGGTCTCGCTCAGTCCGGTCAGCCTGTTCCACCATCCGCTCGAGATAAGCGCGAACCTCCGGATTGTCACCTTGCTGTTCCGTCCACTCGGTGAGTTTCTCGCGGGTCTCTTCAATAAAGCTGAAGAATCCGGCGTGCCTTTTCTGTACAATTGCCACGTAATCGGCGAGGAAGTCGGCGTATTCTGTAAGGAACTCTTTCTCCCGCTGCTGTCCGCCTCCGGCGAATATGGTTTTTCGCATGATCTGCGTGCCGCCGCACGCCACGAACCCGACATTGGCAGCACTCCTGGGCCCATAGGGTAATTCCGCCCGCTCATTTCGCTGAACGATGGCGTCCGCCAGAGGCGTTCGGCGAATGAATCCCATGAGCGTTTTCTGAGCATCTTCCATCGGATATATGATTGCTTCACCGCGCGGCGGTATCTTCTTGCTGAGCCGCATGTATGCGCGGTTTCCCTCAAACCAGACCGGCCAGGCGCAGTCGCCGACCTCGGGAAGATATTGCCTGTTGGGTTTCTTCCTGAACACGAATGTGCGAGGGATGGTAGTCTCTCCTCTCAAGAGTAGCTGAGTCTTGTAGGTGGCGGTAAATGGGCGTCTCCAATCCATTTCCCGGTCCTTCTCAAGATAGTCGGCTTGAAGTTTCTCGCTGTGCCAGATCGCCGGGGCGGCCAGCAATTCCAAATACAGATCTTTTCCCTCCAGCACGAGCTTGACGGTCTCGAAAACAGGTGCTGCTCCGTCGGCTGCTCGCACAAGCGATAACCTCTGTCCGCCCTCAGGCCACGCAAACGCCACCATCCCATTGTTCCCCTGGAGCAGCCCGGCGAACCAGTTTTCTGCAGGCACGTGCACCTCGCTGAGGCCCGGGTAGTTCTCGGGACGATAAAGAATGTCCTCGAGCTGCAAACCGGGCAATACCCCCACTTCAACGGGGGTTCGGACATACACTCCGTGCGTAGCCTCCGCCGGCTTGATCCGCAAGGTTCCCTCGTTCGCAAAATAGAACGTAGATGCCAAACGTTTCTCGCCAGCGGAGAATATAGCTTTTACCTCCGTTTGATCAGACGAATTGGTCCGCGCCACCCCGCACGACATCGTGCCGTCGGGTTCCGAACCCTCGTCATCGAACGGGACGATTCGTACGAGCTGGTTGTCGGATTCGAATAATACCCCGACCTCGCCCTTGCGGAATGAGGCACTCCAACCAGCCCCTTCGATGGAGACCTCGCCGTTCTGAGCCCATTTGTCGCGGACAGTCATCTCAGCACGAGCCACATTACACACACAAGACAATGCTAGCAAGATCAAAACCAATTTCGTCGAACCCCTATGCCACATATCCGTTCTCATTGAGGTGCTTCCATCGGCAACGGCGTTTCGCCCCGCCAGTCGCCTTCCAGGTAGTACCGGTTCCGGAGGATGGCTTGTGTCTTTCGGCGCAGATCGTCGCCAATAGTCTTGAACTCAGGGTCGGTGATGATCAGTTGCGCCGTGCGGTCACGAGTACACTTGACCCAGGTGCGATAACCCGACAAGATCCGCTGCCGTTCCGCCAGAAATCTGGTGCAAGCGCGAGAAAACGCCATGAAATTATCGTCGTACCACAGCTCGAAGCGAATCGTATCGTTGTGCCATAGCCGACCCTCTCTAGCAGCAAGGAAACTCTCGAACTCCTCCAGCATCCCCGCTATCTCATCGCTTCCTGGTAGCCGAGCGAGACCCTTGAGTACGCTCAGGGTCAGGCGATCCCTGGTGCCCACGACAGCGAGCACTCTACGGAGCGCTTTGTCAATCTCGGCGATGTCCGTCCTTCGTGGGCCGCGGCTGGATTCGAGGAGTTCGTTGGCCTGGGCGGCTACCGCAGCCAAGAAACCCTCTCGATCCTCATCTTGGTGGGCCAGGCAGAAGGCTGCCAGATCAGTCAGGAATCGCTCGTATTCGCCGATGCGTTTGTCTAGGCCGCTAAGCATGCCTGTGGCGTCGTTGCCCAGATGACCGACAAATGACCTGACTCCATCGGTGTTAACCGGGAACACGCTGCCCATGACCTCGAGCACGCCGAATTCGCCACCATGTTCCTCGTGGGCCAGCGCTGGATGCCATCCCGGTTGATGAAGCGCGAGCTGCCGGAACGGCGTCCATTCATCGGCCACTCGGTAACCCTGGACGCCCTGAACGTCGAGCCGGGCCAGGTAATCTTCAATACCCCAGATAGCTACGAGAATATCCGTAGGGACCAGGACAGTCGCGGGGGTAATAACATCGCGGCCCCAAGCGTATACGATGGCCAGTTCAGGCGGAGACGAGAATGTCGTCTCAACAGGCAACGGCTGGCCGCCCAAATCGCTCAGGTCGTTTACGCTCCACATGCGTGAATAGAGGGAGTCCTTTCCGCGGACGGCCATCCGCCACTCGCCGTGGAACGGCTTCTCCCACTTTGCACGCCAGCTGTTTTGACCGGCGGCCTGTTCGAGCTCTGCCCGCTGCCACACTCGACCGCCGGCAAGTAAAGCAATCACAACGCTCCCCGTTCCGGGCGCTGCCGTGAGCGCCTTCAGGTGTCCGCCATTGTCGCTGCTCGTCACCGCGAACGACGGGGCATCGGAAGACGTTACCAGCATCACCATGACGTCTGAATCTGAAAGGCATCCCAGGACCAGAGGAGTTTCAGGCAAAAAAGTCACCGAACCTGATGCGATGCGCGCCGAGTCCAAAACCAGGTCGTTCGAAAACCGGTCGGGCGCTATGGCGAACGCCATATCCCCCTGGAAGCCGACACGACCCGCTACGTCATCCAGCGCCACCTCGATGAACGGTCGCGTGCGCGGCAACCGGATGGTTGAAGCCGAGACTTGCTCGCCGTTGGCCAAAAACGATGCTTTCACCACGACGCTGTCCCTGGAGTCCCGCACAATGTGAATGTCGGCTAGCTCGTTCGCAATACGCCCTGTATCATCCGTCACACACAGCGCAATGGGCTCCCCGGCGGCACCTTCTTGCCGTTTCGGGATGACAAACGCCCCTTTCCGCGATACACTGAGCGTCAGCCAATCATTCTCGATCGCAACACCGTCTCTTGCCTGCCTCATCTCGAGTTGAGTGCCGGGAACTTGCGTCGTCCTGGCCGGCTTGGCCGACGATCCGGTCCAATCGAAGCCGGCATGGACCTTGCGCTCAATCAGATTCACCGTTCCGGGATCAGCAAGGTTCACGTGGCAAACATCCCACGATTCCGCAACAGGTGAAGGGGCACGGGCGTAACACAGGCTTTGGCCGTCAACGGCCCAGACCGGACAAGCCTGGACGCCAGGCTCTACCGTCAGTTGAACCACTTCGCGAGAAGCAAAATCCATCAGATAAATGTGAGCCCCATCCTGAAACGCCAGCGTTTTGCCGTCAGGCGAACACCGAGGTGCGCTACGGATTTCACCTTCCGCCAACGTCTCGAGGGGTTTTTCCGCACCCGGAGCAAGCATGTAAAGGTGCTGGCCGGCTTTGTCCGTGCAAATGAAACTGTAAACGGGACTCTCGCCCGGATCCGGCACGTAGCTCGGGAAAGCCAGCGCAGGAGCTCCCTCCGGACTCACAACACGTTCCTCGCCCGAAGTCATGTGGCGCTCGACAAGCCGCCCGGCTCGCTCGAACACGATCTTCCTTCCGTCGGGAGACCATGCGGCCTGGGAACCGTCGCAAACCCGTTTCTTGAGGCTGCTACCCCTGTTCACGATCCACACGCCCATTTCACCGTCCTCAATCGAGTTGAAAAGGACGCGGTTCATGTCCGGGGAAAGGCGAGGTGCAACGTGTGGCCCCTGGTTGTACACCACGTGGTCTTCGGAAAACCCCGATTGCAGTATCACGCCGGAGTCCGGCCGCGAGTATATCAGGAGTTCTTCGCGGATCCCGTGCTCTTGAATGCGTGCTTCGATACGGCTCCGCTGACCCGGCTCGATGGCTTCGAAACGCAGCTTGCCAAAGTTTTCCACTTCTTCGGGATGGTATTCCAGGTTGGCCCAGCTACTGTACCCTTCATAGCCTTGGGACCCAATGCTCCTGCAAATGTTCAGCCTCCAGACCTCTTCCTCGGCGGGAAAATGGCCTATAACCTCCCACGGCAGTGAGATCTCTGTAGACCAGTAATTCTCGCCGACGTGGGCCGCCGCTTGCCACCTCTTAAGTGTCCGGGAGCTCGCGCGACTCCCGATGGCATTCACGGTGAAAGTGAGCAATGTCTCGCCGTCAGGGGAAAAAGACAGCTCTATGGCGTCCTCGTGCCGGAAGTCCTCGCCATCAGCCAGAAAAGCTCGGATCTCTGCTGGTTCCGGTTCTTCGCACACAACAGCTATGAACAGCGCGTCGGAGGTATATCCCATCCGGAAGGAAGTCTGCCTTGCGGAGGCAAGTCCGGTGCGCAGATCGCGCCATCCCCCGGCGACGGGCAAGTCTCGCAAAACCGGGTCGTCTGCTATGTCACCGTCCAATTCCGGTGCTCGCGTCAAGAGGTGACAGGAGTATTTCTTCGCTCCGGACACGTCTTCTTGAGCAGCCCACACCGGCAGCACGCATAACATCGCCAGCGACAGACATAGAGATACCCCTGAGATGTAGGTCCTTACCATGGATATCCTTTTCCGCTGATCCGCTGCGATGAGGCGGCTACATTATACACGATCAACACTCCCCAAGGCAAACATAAAACTGTCTGCCGGTCAACATTCTGTTCCGGGCCTTTTTCTCACCAATCCGGTCGTTTCAATCCTTCTCATCCGTCAGCATGGAGTTAGAACTGGAAATAGATAAACGCCTTGCTGCTTGAGCCTGCGAACAGGAGAATGTAAAGCAGCATGGATACGACCAGCACGACGCGTACGACGCCCAGTTCGAGTACCCGCCTGAGTCGCGATTCGTAAACAAACTGATAAAGCCACACTAAGAGAACCAGCCCCAACATGAGCAGCGGACACCTGGGATCCGCGAAACCCGATATCAGTATCCGCTTGACGATCAGACACGCATCGCTGAACGTCTCGGCGCGGAAAAATATCCAGCAGAAGGATACGAAGATGAACACAAACGCCTGCTTGAGCCAGCGCGGCACCCGATCGCGGTAAAACCTTGTCCGTTCGAGTTGTCGGGTAAAGACGCGACCGAGCGCGTGCAGTGCACCCCATATGACGAAGGTCCACTGGGCACCGTGCCACAGTCCCGAGATCACCATCGTGAGGCACATGTTGACATAGGTGCGGAACTCGCCTTTCCGGTTGCCGCCCAGAGGGATGTACACGTAGTCTCTGAACCAAGTCGACAGGCTGATGTGCCAGCGGTTCCAGAAATCGCCCAGGCCCGTTGCCAGGTACGGGTTGTTGAAGTTGAGCATAATGCGTATGCCCATCAGGCGCGCGATGCCCCGCGCCATGTCGGTGTAGCCGCTGAAGTCGAAGTATATCTGCCACGCGAACGCGAATGTCGCCAGCATGAGCGCCGGCGCATTGTACAAGTCGGGCACGGCATACACCTCGTCGACGTACGTCGCCAGGTAGTCCGCCAGCGCCACCTTCTTGAACAGCCCGACGACAAACAGCGATAGACCGTCCGTGACGTCCTGCGTGGTGACCCGAGGCGTCTGCCGCAACTGCGGCAGAAGGTTTCTGGCGCGTTCGATCGGTCCGGCTAGCAGCCGCGGGAACAGCGAGACAAACGTCGCGTAACGGATGAAATTCGGTTCTTTCTCGACGTTCCCCCGATAGAAATCGATCGTGTAGCTCATGGACTGGAACACAAAGAAGGAGATGCCGACGGGCAGGAGCAGGTCGGGCATCGGGATGACGTACGCCACACCCAAGCCCGACAGGAGGGCGTTCAGGTTCTCCGTGACGAATCCGCCGTACTTAAAGAAGCCCAGCAGGGCGAGGTTGTTGGTCACGCTCAGAAACAGGCACAGCCTTTTTCTGTGCCATCTGGCCATCGCCAGTACCAGGAGGTAGTCTACCGTCGTGGCGTACGCTATGAGCAGCGGATAGAGAGGGTCCCAGCAACCGTAAAAAACATACGAGGCTACGAGCAGATAAAGTGACCTGAATCTAGTATCTTTGACAAACAGATAGACCACATAGACAACGGCGAAGAAGACCAGGAATGTCAGACTATGAAATAACACGCTTATTGTCTCGCGACACCCTTGGGATTACCCAACGCGAACCTTGAGCGAAGAGCCTTGATCTTCGCTAAAACCATCTGCAACTCGATTTCCACCTTGTCAGAAGCGGCAAACACCTACAGGGATTGCCGTGCATTGCGCGGGCGAATTTCGCCACCTTACGAACCGTTGGCATGCGGGCACACCGCGTTAAAGCAGATCTTGTCGGGGGATTTTAGGATTCTTCCGCGCGCCGTGTCAAGTCTCATTAGGCCGCGCACTCCACAGCGACTCCCGGACGGCCCTGCGTGCCCCTGTGAAGAAACTAGTGAAGACAGCATGCGATGGTCGTACCAAGTTGTCGGTTTCAGACCTGCTAAGCTTGCTTGACGAATTCACGAAGTACCGGTCGAGGATGGCACACGCAAAGCACCTTAGTCGTGTATTCAGCAGGCGAGGTTATCACTGCTAGCCGAGGTCCGATCTCGCGACGGCATGCCGCCATTGCGCCTCCTTTGGGCCGGTGCTGACATTGTCCGACAACATCGCGGACCTGGCTAACAACGAACGCACCGCCAAGGATGCGTGTCAGCACAGGAACTTGTTGTTCAACCCTCTTCCAGCGGGAGTTCGGATTCGACTTCGCTCTTTTCGGCGGCCAGACCGGGATTGAGAAGGTCGCGCAGATCCTTGTACGCGCGAAAACGCACAACCTTTTTCCTCGGAACGTTGACCGGCTCGCCGGTACGAGGATTTCGCGCAACACGAGCTGCCCGCGTGCGCACACGAAGAGCGCCGAGTCCCGGCAGAACAAACTCCTTGTTGGCGAGCAACTGTTTGCGCGCCAGTTCAACCAACCCGTCATAGAACCGGTTCACATTGGCCTTTGATATCCCCGCCGACCTCATTATCCCCTCGACCATCTGATCGCGATTCATTCTCCCCACCTCCTATGCAGCAGATGTACCAGCCCCTTTCTAGAAAACCTTTCACTTTCACCCAACATTGTAATCCAGCTTGACTGCCGGGTCAACCGCACAAGCTCGGGGCCTTACGAGAAACCGCGTTGTTTCCTGTTGACTCTCGCGGCGATATCAGCTCTTGTGCAGATTGTTCTTGACAGCATGCGATAGATCTCCCGTACAATGGGTAGAAACCAGTGCTTCCCGCTGTAAGGTGTCTCCAGCACAGCAAAAAGCAACCGCGAAAGGAGTTGACATGAAAAAGTTGCAATCATCGAAGCCGTACGACATGTCTCGTCGGGGGTTCTTGTGGACGTTGAGCACCGCCGCAGCAGGCATCGCCATGAGTTACAGGGAGCTGCTTAAGACCTTGCCAGTTGCGGCGGCAAGCGCCCGGCGAAAAGGAATCGCCACCGTGCGTGGGGCATTCGTGTATCCACCCACCGAGTCTCTGAGGAAAGTCGGCTATTACAGCTGGCCGGGATCGACTTTTGACGCTGAAGGACGTCAACGTGAGTATATGGATAGGATCAGAAAGATCGAGCGAGATCTCGGAATCCGTATCTCGATGGACGCGCAACCGCTCGACCACGAACCCGGCGTTGACCGTTTCATAGACGACGTCAAACAGTCGAAGCCCGACGGACTGCTTCTCATTCCTTTCAAGAAAGGGCATTGGGGACACGTGACGCGTATTATCAAGGAAACGGAAACACCAGCGGTGGTGCTTGCCACGCTGGGCATTCTCCTCGTCGATCACATCAACCAGCTTCACAGAAAGCAGGGCGTGTACCTGATCAACGCGCTCGATGACTTTGACGCCGTTGAGTACGGCATGAGAATGATCAAGACTGCACGCTGGATGAAGGAGAGCCGGATCGTCAACATAGCGCAGTCGAATACCAAGGAAGCGACGGTGCCGCATCTTCAGACCCAAGTGAGGACCGTTCCTCACGAGGTGTTTTACGAACGATTTGCGCGCATGGGAACCACGAACGCGGTGCAACAGCTCGCCAACGCTTATCTCACGAATGCGAAAGAGGTCGTGGAACCTTCCAAGGCAGACATTGTAGACGCCGCGAAAACCTACTTCATCCTAAAACAGATCATTGAGACCGAGGGGGCCGACGCGATCATGATGGACTGTTTGCCGGGACTTCAGATGCCGCACAAACATCCCCCGCCTTGTATGGGTTTCATGAGTCTGAGGGACGAGGGGATCGCCGCCGGGTGTCAGTCCGACCTCAGCTCAACACTTACGTTGATGCTGGTGCAGCAGCTCTTCGACAGACCGGGATTTCAACAAAACGCATCTATGAACACTTCGAAGAACCTCTATTTTGGCGCACACTGCACGAGCGCGTCGAAGATGAACGGTACAGGGGCACCTTCCGAACCGTACATCTTGAGAAACCACGCTGAGGCAGGCTGGGGCTGCGTTCCTCGTGTCCTGTTCTCTCCAGAACAAGATGTCACGATGGCCCAGTACACGCCGGGTAAAAAGCCCGGGATGATCATTTACAGCGGGAAAATTGTAGGATGTCCGAGCATACCGCCGACTGGCGGTTGTCGCACGAACGTAGAGATGACAATCAACGAGGTGGATGACGTATGCGACGTTAAAGGTATGCATCAGGTCATATTCTACGGTGACCACGCGAGACAGCTCCGAACGTTCTGCCAACTGTACGGCATCGAGGTCGTAACCTAGGCACGCGAATAGGCAGGCGTTTGAAGCACATGGCCGCTCGCTCTAACTTGGGGAGGCGGAGAAAGCGTTCTTCTCGTCGAACCGAACCTCATTAAACACCCACATGGCGAAGAAGCCCAGCATTCCGAAGATATGCCAGACCGCGTGCCACGGGAAGATGCCAAAGCTGATCTGGCGGTTGCTCGCCGTTGCCAGAAGCATACCCGCGAAGAAGATCGAAAACACAAGGTACAACAGCGGGCGGGCAACGCTCGGAATCTTGCCCAGGTTCACAAAGAAAAGCCCGGCAACGATCCAACAGTTTACAATAAGAGCCACTTCACCTGTGTAAAACTGGCCAAAGTCGCCGAACCTGATCAAGGGGACTTTCTGAGGAGCCGTGACTTCGTATGCCAGCCACACCAAGACAGCAAGGTTGAGAAGCGAACTTGCGCCGATAAGAACGCTGCGCGCCCGCCCTTTGAGAAAATCGCCGCTGACGGCCACTTGCAGGGCCCAAGCCAACAGGATGTTACTCCCCACATCGAAGAAACTCGCCAGGCGGTTGCCTTCATTCGCATGAAGCCATACCGTGAAAACGCCGGTGATCAGCACGCACAAGTAGGCGAACACCCACCTGGCAGGCTGGCGCTTTGTCAGGATGGTTAGCGTTATTGGCAGAATGCCGCCGAAACAGGTGCAGTAAGACGTCACTATGTTTGCCAGCTGAGCGTCGTGCTGGTAGCTCACTGTACATATCCCTTTGTACTTGCTGCTCTTAGGTGCGTCTCATTTGCCCCGGCGGACTATTCGTCTAAGAAAGAGGGTACAGACACGTCTCCGCTCGGGCATCTTGAGTGAGCGATATCTTTGTATGCTTGGAGGTACGGATCTGCCATCCCAGAAAACCCGCATCCTACGAGATGCCTATCCTTATTTCCTCGAGGATTTGGATGACTTCTTCGGGTGAAGCAGCGGACTTGAGTCTCGCTACCCTGCTCTCGTCCTTACCGATAAAGGCTGCGGCGGACAGGGCCTTAAGGTACTTCGTGGACTCCTGGGTAGGGCCGACAATGAGGAAGATCAAGTGACAGGGTTTACCATCGAGCGAGTCAAAATCGATACCTTCTCGCGATACGCCGATGGCACATACAAACTCGCTCACCGCATTTGTTCGCGCGTGAGGTATAGCTATCCCGTTTTCGAGCCCGGTGCTGCCCTGTCGCTCCCTATCTAAGATTGCGGAGAGAATACCCTCCCTGTCATTACTGCGTCCGCTCGTAATGATGAGATCTACCAGATCCTCGATGGCGGTCCATTTATCGACATCAGAAATGCCAACCTTGATGATTTCTTTTGCTATGAACCTGTTCAGCATCAGTCTTTCGAAAACCATTATCAGTTACCTCCGCAATCCCGGGCTCCGTCATAACGACTCGTAAAGGTCGTCGACTATCGTCTCTCCTTTAACGATGAGCACGGGACATTTCGCTCTCCTCAACATCTCCTCGGCCTCGTCATAGTACGAATCCATCCTGCTGAGCTGCTCGTAAATTTTACCGATGACGATAAGCTGCGCCTCGAACTCCAAGGCTTTATCGAGCACCTCTCTATGAACGACGCCTCTCACCAGTTCCGCGGTTATCTCCAACTCCTTCTCGTTTGCCAACCGTTCAACGTAGGCAAGGTATCTCCTGCCGTCCTCTTCAAGATCCCTCTCGAGATCGACCTCTTCCTCCTCAACAAACACCTTTGCCCGAAGCAATTCCTCGAGCATCCTCTCGTTAACCACGTAGATCGCGTGTAGCTCGGCCCCGTATGTCTTGGCAAGAACAATGGCGTAGCGGGCGGCGGCAAGTGCTCCCTCAGTTGCATCCACATATAGAAGAATCTTCCCCAAAGGCGCAACAGCCATCGCACTACCTCCTGCGAGCTTCGAGCCTGTCTTTCACGAGCTTAAGGATGAAGAAAGCCTCTCTGTCAGACTCCTCAAGCGAATCCTCGACGTAGTCTATAGTCTCTTCATAGTCAGGAATGAAAACCTTCTCGAGCGCGTTCACGCGCCGTACGGTTTTCTGAATCTCCCTCGCAAGTCTTATGACCGATATTCTGGATTCCGCCAGCGCGGCAATCGCAGTTAGAGCGTTCTTGAACCTGACCACAGCCTCATCGGTCCAGACCGAGGTTGATTGCGGCCCATAATACGGCAGATTGTCCCTGAGATCGAGCTTCACTGCCGGTATTGACACACCCATGACCCTTCTTTCCCGCAAGCTGATCTCCGGCTCAACATTAACGGCTCGCGCAGCGGAACTGGCGCCGGAAATCCCACTTGCGAGTTCAGCCTCCTTGAGCGCACCGTACGCATGGGCCAACTCCTCATCGGCCTTCTTCTGCGCCTCGACCGCCCGCGCCGTGAACCGCTTTAGCTCGACGATGAGAATCTCTCTTTTCTGCTCAAGCAGCGCGTACCCCTCGTTCGCAAACTCGAGGTCGCCCTTGAGCTTCATAAGATTCGTTCTTGTCGGAGCAACTTCGTACCGTCCCATCTCATTTCCCGTAATACTTCCTGATCTCTTCCTCGGTTATCCTGTGAAGCTCCTCGCGCGGCAGCATTGCAATAACCTTCCAGCCCAGATCCAGGGTCTGCTCTATCGATCTATCTTCATCGAATCCCTGACTGAGGAATTGTCGCTCAAAGGCTTCGCCAAATTCAAGGTACTTGTGATCAAGGGGTGTCAGCTCTTCCTCGCCGATGACGCTGGCAAGCGCCCTTATATCTTTCACCCGGGCGTATGCTGCGAAAAGCTGGCTCGCAAGGTGGGCGTGATCTTCTCTGGTCATCCCTTCGCCTATACCGTCTTTCATGAGTCTCGAAAGTGACGGGAGACCCGCTATCGGAGGATAGATGCCCCGTTGGTTGAGGTCTCGTTCAAGCACGATCTGACCTTCAGTTATGTAACCCGAAAGATCGGGTACAGGATGCGATATGTCGTCGTTAGGCATGGAGACGACAGGCATCTGGGTTATGGAACCGGCTCGTTCCTTTATCATTCCCGCTCTTTCGTAGATGCTCGCCAGATCGCTATAGAGATAGCCGGGATACCCTTTCCTGCTCGGTATTTCCTCCCTCTCGGTTGAGATCTCTCTCAAAGCTTCACAGTAGTTCGTCATATCCGTGAGAATCGCGAGCACGTGCATATCGAGGTCGAATGCGAGATACTCCGCAACGGTAAGCGCGGTCCTCGGCGTGACCAGCCTTTCGACGGACGGCGCGTCCGCAAGGCTCAAAAAGACCACCACTCGTTCCATGGCACCCGACTCTTCGAAGCTCCTGACATAGAACATGGCCTCGTCGTGCTTTATTCCCATACCGGCGAACACCACCGCGAACTGCGCTTCTTCACCGACTATCTTCGCCTGTCGTGTTATCTGAGCGACGATCTGCCTGTGCGGAAGACCGCTGCCTGAGAAAATGGGCAGTTTCTGGCCTCTGACAAGGGTGTTCATACCATCTATAGCGGATATGCCGGTCTGGATGAACTTGCGCGGATAGTTCCTCGCAGTGGGGTTTACAGGAAGCCCGTTCACGTCCCTCTCCTCACCGACGGCCTCCGGGCCGCCGTCAAGAGGTCTTCCCAGACCGTCGAATATCCTGCCCAGCACTTCCTCCGAGACCGGCATCGCGAGCGGCTCGCCCCTGAAGCGAACCCGCGTGCTCTCAAGTTTCAAACCGGAAGTGCCTTCAAATACCTGAATCACCGCCGCATCTTCCGACACCTCAAGTGTCATGCCCAGCCTGAGCTTACCACGCTCATCCACGATCTCGACCAGCTCATTGTAACCCACGTGGTGTATGCCCTTTATGGCAACTATCGGACCGGATATTTCTTGCACGCCGAGATACTCTCTCTGGTCGAGCAATTCATCCGCCTGAGGATCAGGCATAGATGGCTGCGAGTTCATTTATCGACCTCTCGAGTTTCTTCAGAAGATCGTCCAGCTTATCCGCTTCCTCGTTCCTGCACTCGAACTTCATCTGCATTATGTCTCTCATGACTTTGATCTTCTTGACGCCGGCAAGTGTCGCCCCTTTCTTTATGGCGCTGGATGCAAGCCTGTAAAAGGCAACTATGATTTTGAGCATCCTGTACTGTTTACTTGCCACGCAGAACGCATCCACCTCATCGTATGCGTTCTGCTGCAGGAACGCGTTCTTGAACATGTTCGCCGCTTCGAGAATGAGCCGCTGACTGTCGGGCAGAACATCGGCACCCACAAGCTTGACGACCCTTTGCAGCCTTTCCTCTCGCTGCATGACCGAAATTATCGCCGTGCGCAGATCCTTCCACTCGCCATTCGTCTTCTCAAGCCACCAGTCGGAGACGTCGTCAATGTACTCACTGTAACTGTCGAGCCAACTGACCGCCGGATAATGCCTCGCGTTTGCGAGCTGTTTGTCGAGCGCCCAGAACACCCTTACGAACCGTTTGGTATGCTGTGTGACCGGCTCGGAGAAATCGCCGCCGGGCGGTGAGACGGCGCCTATCGTCGTGACTGATCCCTGCTTGCCCCCCAGCGTTTCAACCACACCCGCTCTCTCATAGAACTCAGCGAGCCGCGTCGGCAGATATGCGGGAAATCCCTCGTCAGCCGGCATCTCCTCCATCCGGCCCGAAAGCTCTCTCAACGCTTCGGCCCATCTCGACGTCGAATCCGCCATGACCGCTACGTTGTACCCCATGTCCCTGTAATATTCAGCTATAGTAATTCCGGTATAAACGCTTGCCTCTCTGGCCGCGACCGGCATATTTGACGTGTTCGCAATCAGGACGGTTCTCTCCATCAGAGACTTTCCTGTGCGGGGATCTATAAGCTCCGGAAAATCCGTCAGCACTTCCGTCATCTCATTCCCACGCTCGCCACAGCCTATGTAGACAACGAGATCAGCGTCGCACCACTTTGCAAGTGCGTGCTGTATCATCGTCTTGCCGGTGCCGAAACCGCCCGGCACGACGACAACGCCCCCTCGCGCCACCGGAAACAGTGTATCCAGTACCCTCTGACCTGTTATCAGCGGCACTGACTGCGGCAACCTCTCGGCGTAAGGCCGCCCGACCCTCACCGGCCACTTCTGGTACAGCTTGATCTCGACCTCGCCGTCCGATGTCTTCACCCGAGCCACTGTGTCCTCGACGCAGTACTCGCCCGCCGGCGCAACCTCGACAAGTTCACCTTCAACGGAAGGAGGAACCATTATCCCGTGGTCGATCAGATCCGTCTCTTTTACAGTGCCTATCAACATCCCGCCGGTCGCATAATCCTGCCGCTTGGCGATCGGCGTAAACGACCACCTCTTGTCTCTATCAAGAGCGCCCAGGTGCACCCCTTTGGAAACAAAATCGCCCATTGTTGCTCTAAGCGCATCAAGCGGTCTTTGCACCCCGTCGAAGATGCCCCCGACAAGCCCCGGACCGAGCTCCACCGAGAGCGGTTCGCCCCGACCGTAAATTGGTGCTCCGGGACGCAACCCTGTCGTATCTTCGTACACCTGTACCCAGGCTGAATCTTCCCGTATCCTTACCACTTCGCCAACGAGTCTCTCGTTGCCGACGAAGACTAACTCCAACATCTCAACGTCAGCGACACTGCCTGCTTCGACGACAGGTCCGACTATTCGGCTGACTTTACCAATTACGCGTTCACTCATTACTCGCCATTAGTTCCTTGACAATCGACGATCTCAATCGCGGTTTCATACTCCCCAACCTTCTCCGGAAGGTGTTATCGAACACTATTCGTCCGTCCGTTGAACCTGCTACACAACCGCCGCCCATGTCCGTTGGTTCAAGTTTAACATCAACCTTCACGCTGCCACCCGAACGTTCGCTCACTCTGCGACGGACCTCATCAATGAACGCATCATCTACCAACGCCTCATCACCCTGGCTCACTTTCAGCACCACCTCGGGCGCACCGACCCCCAGTATAGCCTCAGTGGCGAGGTTTGTGAGAGACCGTCTGTAGCGGTCCGGCTCCTGCTTTATCGCTTTCAACTCCTCCTCAACCTGCGCAAACACCTTCGAGACGGCCTTTTCACGCGCTCTCAAAAGAATCCTCTTTGCCTCTATCTTTGCGGTTGCAACTTCCCTTAACTTGAGCTTCTTGGCCCTGTACCCGGCCTCGGCGACAACTTCTGCTTGTATTCTTAGACCTTCCTTGCGGGCTTTCTCAGCTTCCGCTTCCGCCGTTTTCCCTGCGTTCGCAATTGCTTGTTGGGCCTGATATTCCGCATCAGCCAGGATCTTCTCCACGATTTCGTGTCCTGGTGCAGAGCCGATTTCCTCTTTCATACGCTTATCCCTATAGCCCTGCGCACAACCTCTTCGATCTTGAGCCTGTCAGGCACCGGTCCCGACGAGTCAGGAATCTCGAGTACGAGCGGAAAACCTATCCCGTACAACCTCGACTCGACCTCGTCCCTGATTTCTGCCGCGACCTTCTCAGTCACAAGCACCACACCAACGTCGTCCCTGGCAACGGCCTCTTTCAATGCGACCAATGCATCCTCCCTCCCGATCGCAACGGCACCTTCGACGCCGACAAGTCGCAACCCAAGCACCGTTTCATGGTCGCCAATAACGAAGAATTTCACGATCTACACCTTAGCAAGTATCATCAGGGCAATTATAAGCCCGTAGATGGCAATTCCTTCAGCAAGACCGACGAAAATCAGCGTTCGTCCGGCAACCTCGGGTCGCTCACCGACAGCGCCTACGGCAGCGGCGCCAACGTAGGCGACCGCAATACCGGCGCCAACGCAACCGGCAGCCGTGCTTATAGCAGCGGCCAGAAACGCCCACTTAACGGCACCGGGATCAGCGCTCGCCGATCCTCCCGGCTCGCCAACCGCTGCTCGTGCACTCGAAGCGAGCACGACCGAGACCGTAAGAAGTACCACCAAGACAAACGAAACCGCCATGAACCTTTTCACGCCTGAGTTCCTGCCCAACGTATACACCACCTTTCAATTAGTTTGATCCAACAAAGCTCCCGACAAACCAGCAGGTTTGTACTTCGATCCCGTACTCTTGAAAAACTTGCCGAAAAACTCGTGATACTCGAGCCTTATAGCCTGAATCGTCGCCACCAATCCTTCAAGCAGGATGATACCGATGTTGCCTAGAACGATCACGAGCCACGAAAGAATGAGACCGCCCGGCGCCCTCCCGACTACATCCGCAAGGCTGAACACCGCGACAAACAGGCCCGCATGCGCAAGTCCGAACGCGGCAACTCGAATGAACGAAACCGTGTTGGCGAGGTAGCCCGTCAGAATCTCCATGATCTCGACAACCTGTTCCATCAAGTATGTGACTGCTCCCTCAGGGAACATCCGCTTTCTCCTACCAAAGACTCTGAGGATGGGACCTTTCATAACGAAGACCGCCAGCGGCAGGACGAACACCCCGAAGATCAACAACCGGTGCGGCAACCGACCCGACGATAGCATGAACTTGACAACGATGCCTACGCCCGCCCAGTAAACGATGCCGCCGAGAGGCCCTGCTTTGTCGAAAAAGCTCTCGAGAAAAGAGTGTGTCCTCAGCGAGTTGACTATGTTGAGAACTATGCCGAGACTCACCACAACCACCCCGAAACCTATTGCGAACTTGAACAGTTCAGTTATATTTTCGAGCGGTTTAACCCACAGCGTCGGGAGAACGTTTTCGAGCCCGAAGAAGCTGCCGTAAAGCAACCCGAACAGCACGGACGAGATACCGCAGTAGATGATAAGCTTACCTGCGTCCCGCAACTTAGGGAATTTGCGCGGCAGCAAGAATCCGCCCGCGAGAAGAACTAGTCCGTGACCCACGTCCCCAAACATCATCCCGAACATCGCCAGAAACGTTATCGCGACGAATATCGTGGGATCAATCATCCTGTAAGACGGAGTTCCAAACCCTTCGATCAGCATCTGAAACGGTTTGAGCGACGGCGGATGTTTGAAAAGAACCGGCACATCGACCGTACCTTCTCTAACCTCTTCGATTTCGTCCGCATCAACCACTTCAACGACCGCTCTGCCTTGTGTTTTCTCTCTTGTGACGGAGACTAACTGGTCGGTCAACTCTCTCGGCACCCACCCCGAAAAGACGCACGTTCTGTCGGTAAGCTTACAGTAATCCTTGATGCGCAACAGGAGAATCGCGGCCTCGACTTTCTTAATGATGCCCACCAGTTGGGGAAGAGTGGCTTGTCTTGCGCCGTCGATGTCCTCTCTTACTTCTGCAAGCTTCTTTTCAACAGCGCCAATCTCGTTGACGACCCTCGACTGAATCTCGGCTGAGACCTTGCTGAGATCCTTGGGCAGATCCGCCTGCTTGAATGCTACTTCTTTCAAGGATCTGTCAAGTGCAGTTTTGTCTTTCTTGAGCACGACGCAGACCACGTGCACACCGTCGCCATCCTTCTGGTACGGCAACAAAACCGAAGGTACAGTTTCAAGAAGCCTGGTCAGCTTCGTCAGTTGCGCTTCGTCTACGACACCGATTGCACTGTAAAGGAAGGTCGAGCGCATCAGAGTTCCCACGGGCAAACCGGACGGAACAAGCGCCTCTATTTGGTCGCGCAGACTGTTGAGTTCGCTCAACTTTTCCGTGAGACGCTTTCGTCCGGATATCAGCGGTTCGAGGCGCTTCTCGACTTTGGCTATCCCACTGTCAATCTCGCTTAGGTCGACAAGGCTGATCTCGTCACTGCGACCGTACTCATCGTGCAGCGTCTCGGGCGAGACTTCCTCAATAAACAGCTTCAGCTTTCGGTGTCTCTTGAGATACTCGCTCGACAGCTTTCCCACACCCTCAGATTCGAGGTCTCTCGCCCAGGCATCGATCTCTTCTATCCTGGTAAGGTGCAGCACACCCGCCTTCGCGATCTCCTCGAGAACGGGTTCCATGTCCTCTTTCATGATGACAACGCTGACCCTGTTCATCTTTTCAGCGACAAGCATCAGTCATCACCTCAGCCCGTAAAGCCTTCTCGTGATCTCAGTTTCCGCGAGATCGGTCGCCTTCCCCGCAAACACCGTGTACAGGTTTCCTAGCTCAACCCTTTTCAAATGGTAGAATGAGAGTATACACGTTATGCTGAAAGGATATCCCGCAAGCAACCGGCGGGCAGCATCCACCGCCATCTCACGCACTATGTACTCCAGCTCAGATATCCTTTCAAGATTTGAGAGCCCCTTGCCCTCCTCGCCAGACTTGCCAAGCAGAAACATCGAGCCCAAACCGTCGAGCTCGTCCGAAGTCAGATCGGAACTCGCGAGCTGCTTCGAGACCGCGGACGGACCGGGAATCATAAGTTCGTGAAATTCGGTAGTCCGGACTTCATAATAATGAAGCAGCCTGGCAAGCCACGACAGATTCAGTATGTCTATCTCGGATGCTATTATACTCTCGCCCTTACGGGCATCCGCTCCGCCCAGCGCTCGTATCGATTCGAGCAATCTCCGATAATAGTCTTTCTCGAGTTCCATCTCGACATAGAATATCGAACGTTTCTCCTTGTAGGTCTTGGCACTCGCAATGACCGGCTCGAAATACGGCGTGTACCTCAACGCGAGTGCCGCTTCATCAATCGTCTCGGCTCTCGTAACCTCGAAAACCGGGATCTCGTGGACAAAGCAGGGATAGGTCAGAAACTCTTCCAGGCTCGTGTCTCTTCCATGCCAGAGTCTGAACGCGAATTCCAGGTTATCGAGATCCCATCGCGATAGAAGGATAGTAGCCACTTCCAGCGGTTTGCCTTTGAGAGTCCGAATCGCCCTCTTGACCCGGCGCGCCGTGGCTTCGCGCAACTCCTTCTCGATAGCGAGCGGATCCGGTCGCACGTCCTCCGGAAGCCAGTCGCGATACGCAGTCTTTCTCAGTACGATCCAGGCTTCTTCGATCGAGGCGGCACGGACGATCTCATTGAAATCCTCCTGCGTCAGGAGCTCGGACAGCATCGTCCTGGTTATAGCATTTGCAACTCCGTATCTCGCCAACGATCTCATCATTCCAATCCAGCTATTTTGTCAATAAACGTCTTTACAATAGAATAATCCTGAACCTCGGCACCGTCGATTATGACCTGGGCTTCCTTCCTGGCATCCTCGATTATACGGCCCTTCTCCTGTTCAGCTTCCTTTCCAGCTTGCTGAATAACCTCTTGCGCCTGCGTGCGAGCTTGTTCCCTCAGTTCACCGACGAGGTTGCCTCTGTTAACCCTGGCTTCTTCCACAATCTGGCGCGCACGCTTCTTTGCGTCAGCGACCTTTTCTTTAGCGTCGCTTTCAGCCTTAAGGATTCTCTCAATTATCTCTTTCAAATCTCGTCGCCCTCCGCACGCTGCTACGACGGGTCGGTGCGCGGATTTTTCAAGGCCCTTTGCCCCTCTTACCGTGAGTCGCCAAACGTATCGAGTATATACCAATCGGGGAACTGCCGTCAAGCGAAACCCTTGAAGAACGGCGAGATACGCATTGTAAATTCACGCTGTTTTCACACACTTCCGCGCGTTCGCACCGGATGGACCAACAGGTAGAGACGCCCCGGTGGGGCGTCTCATGCCACGAACGCATCACAACCGTCTCGGCAGGAATTACAATGTGAACTTTCTGCCCTCATCGAGCATGGCAAGGTAGTTGTCTACGGGGATGTAGTTGGCGACGCTGTTGCCGGAACCCAGACAATACCCGCCGCCGGGCATACACTTGGTGAGGGTATCGCGTACGCGTTGTCGTATATCGGATTCGCTCGCGCGGCATAGGAAATCCACGTCTATACCGCCGAGCAACGCTATGCGATCACCGTATTTTTCTTTCGCCTCGATCACGGTTTCGATCGTGTCCTCGAACGAGTGTTTCGCATCAATCTTGACGTCGTTGATAAGGTCGTCCATGATCAGCTCCAGGTTGCCGCACGCGTGGAGCAGGTATGGCCGGCCGGCCGCGTGCGACATCTCAGCCATCAGTTTGTGGCCGGGGAGAACGAACTCGCGCAGGTCATTCGGGCTGATAAGCGGCCCGGAGCGGAAACCCATATCGTCGCTGCCCCATACGATCTTGACGCAGTTGAACTGCAACATCCGTTCGAGCGCCAGTCGGAACATCTCGACCAGACGGTCGCTGATAGCCTTCACGAGATCGCGCCGGTCATAGAGCGACAGGCACAACGTCTCGTAACCCATGAACCATGTCAGGAATTCCGCAAAATGGGCGAACCCGCCGCTTCCTATAATGCACATGTTGTCCGGGAGGTTCTCCTCGTACCATTCGAGGGAACGGGTTGACGCCTCCTCAGGGTCGGGCCAGGGGAACGCTTCGAACTCTTCCCAGTTCGTTATCGGTCCCTCGTGTTCCTCCATGTATAGCCGACCGGTTTCGCGCGGAAGGGCTGCGGTGTCGGCGGTCATCCCGAACTTGAGCGGCGGGATCACGCCTTCCAGACCGACACGGATGTAGTCGTACCCAAGGAACGATTGAATCGCGATCTGACGGCGCTGCTCGAAGTACACATCGCCTCTGTCCAGATTCTCCAGTATCGCGTACCGTTCGCAGATCGCGTCCTGGACTTCCTCATCAAGGAACAGCTCGATGTGATGCACGCGGTCAGGTGTGCATTCACGCCGAATCGTGCGGACAAGCCCTTCCCAATCGGGAGTTACATTCGCGGAAAAGGGTTCTTTCATCATAAGCTCCTAACATCTTGGGTTGCGGCGGAACGTCCATCGGTTCTGCAAAGACATCTCAATCTACCAGAGGGTAGGGGAGGTGTCAAGACGAGCGTGCAGGGGAGCGTCTTGTGCCGTAGGACGGGCGTCTCGTCGAAGACTCGCCGTGGAGAGCCCGGCACAGGGCGCGGCAAGCAGCGGCCCTACTTTATAAGGAAGGCTTTGACGACTCCGCGCGCTGGTGCTATAATTGCCTTGCCATTCGGTTAAGCGGTTCCGGCCGATGGCTGGCAACAATGGTGGGTCGAGCAGGTTTGACGAGAGGAGGTCGCTATGGCAAAGAAAACGGCAAAAAAGAGAGTGGTAGCTGAGCATAGGCTCTTCAAACAGCACACCGGCCATGGCGAGCACATGTGCGAGCTCGTGTCCAAACGGAAAATGGACAAGGTCGCAGGGCTTTCGAAGGGCGCCAAATACGTGTGCCACATCTGCGGCCGTGCGGCCGCCAAAGCTAAGAATCTCTGCGAGCCGGTAGAGATCTAGCGCTAACACGGACGACAGAAGAAGCGGGACCGGTCATCCGGTCCCGCTTTTCACGTAAAGGGATATGTCGGCTCCGGCTCATCGTTCGCGGCCCGCCGGCAGCCGGTCGACTCATGCTCAAATGTCGTCGCGGTACTTGCGGTATAGTCCGCGGAATTGGTGGTAGGTGAGCCCCAGTAGGTCCGCGGCTTTCTTCTGATTGTACCTGGCCCGTTTGAGGGCCCGCTTGACAAGCCGGATCTCCAGGTCGTGCACAGCCTTTTCGAACGGTTTGTCCATGTCTGTTTCGACTTCGACAGGTATGTCGGTCGCAGTCGTTGGCTGGCTTGCTCGTTCGTCTGCACTCGCGCCAGCGGTTCCGAACGGAGACTGAAACGGGTCGAAAACGATATCGCCGATCAGGGCGGAATCCGACCGGTACACCGCACGTTCCACCACGTTTTTCAACTCTCTCACGTTGCCCGGCCACGTATAACCTTCCAAGGCCACTATAGCCTCGTCGCTGAATTCAGGTACCTCGGCGCGGCCGAGCTCGAACGCCATCCGCGCGGCAAAATGGTTCGCCAGATACAGAATGTCTCCTTGTCGGTCGCGCAAAGGCGGCAGGAAAAGCACCTCGAACGAAAGGCGGTCGAGCAGGTCGCGCTTGAAACCTCCCTTCAGCACCAGTGTTTCGACATCGGCGTTTGTTGCGCCGATGATCCTGACGTCAACCTGAACCGGATCAGAACCGCCAACGCGCTCGAACACACCGTACTCGACCACGCGCAATATCTTCTCCTGAACCTCGATAGGGATGTTGCCGATCTCGTCGAGGAAGAGCGTCCCTCCGGTCGCAGCCTCGAAACGACCCGTACGACGACTGACCGCCCCGGTGAACGCCCCGGCTTCATGGCCGAACAGCTCCGACTCGATAAGCGTGGGCGACAGAGCTGCACAGTTCAACGCCACAAACGGCTCCTGCCACCGCTTCGACAAGTAGTGGAGACGGGTAGCGGCAAGCTCTTTCCCGGTACCACGCTCGCCGATCACCAGAACCGGCCGGTCAACCTGCGCCACACGCGATAGACGCTCCTGGAACTCGAGAAACGCTTCAGACTGGCCCAACGCCTCAGTCGCACGCGCCTGCAGTGGTGCCGCCTGACTATCAGATATCTCGTGCCGTTCGCGTTTCATGGTATCTTTCACCAACCTTCAGCTCTTCCCGCTACATATTAGCACAATAAACTGCGCTCTGTCAAGGCAATATGATGTATCGAGGAGTGCGAAATGTCTGTGTTATCAATAAGTTACGTAGACTAGGGCATTTTGGCACAGTTGTTGCCACGTCACTATGGCGAAGCCGTGAGTGTTGATAGGAACTGAAAGGGAAGATGATGAGACAAGCGACAGCACAGATGATAGAGGATCAACGGGTATTTGTGCGTATGCGTGTCGAGAGGATCATATCTTACCAGCACGGTCCTGATACAAAGGGTGTTGCCAGTTGCCGCAACGTGTGCCAGGCGGGCGCATGCGTTCGTCTGGACAGGTACCTCCGACCAGGCACCCATGCGATGCTGACGTTTGAGCCCCTTTCTGAAAATGACGCGTCGGTGGAGCTCAAGGCGCGAGTCGCCTGGTGCCGCCGCGCGAACAACGGTAATGGTGGGTTCATGGCAGGTGTGCGTGTTTTCGATGACGAGCCCGACGCGACCCGCGCCTTTTCGGATCTTGTGAACGTAGCGCAAGCGGGCGCAACGGGACACGCCGTCGAAGAGAAGGATTGGAGGGTATAACGATGGGAATATTCACGAGGGTACGTGACATCATCAGCTCGAACATCAACGCTATGCTCGACAAAGCGGAAGATCCGGAGAAGATGGTCAAGCTGATGATCCAGGAGATGGAAGACACGTTGGTCGAGATCAAGGCGTCGTGCGCCGGTGCGATGGCGACGAAGAAGAAGGTGCAGCGGCTGCTCGACGAGTCGCTCGCGCGCGCCGACGACTGGGGTGAGAAGGCTCAGATCGCCGTGGACAAGGGCCGCGAAGACCTCGCGCGCGAGGCGCTCGTTGCGAGGCGGCGGTACCGTGAGCAGGCCGAAGCGCTCGAGCGAGAGTCGGCTCACTGTGACGCTTTGGTCAATCAGTACCAGGATGATATAATACAGCTTGAGGAGAAGCTGGGCACTGCCCGCGAGAAGCAGCGCATTCTCGTGCAGCGCCACATTCATGCTGTAGGAAGAAGACGTGCGCAGAAGGATATCCGGCGTTTGGACACGACCGACGCGTTCATCCGGTTCGAGAAGTTCGAAAACCGTATCGAGCGGATGGAAGCCGAAGGCGATCTGGTGAACTTCGGGCGAACGCCGACGCTGGAACAGGAGTTTGCACGGCTCGAAGGCGACGAGGATATCGAGAAGGAACTGGAGGCTCTGAAAACCCCCAAGGGGAAGAAGAAGGAAGAGAAACCGTCGGAATAGTAGGGGACGGCCAAGGTCAGAGCGGTCGGGGTTTAGGTCACCCGAAAACTGGGGAGGACTGAGATGTGGGACGTGGGCAGATTGGCAATCATCATGATTTTCGGGATACCTCTTGCCGCTATTGTCGGCAGCTTTGTCATTGCGGGATTGAAGATCATGAAGGGCGACTCGTCGGAGCAAGACACGAAGCTTCGGACTCAGGAGACTAGACTCATTCAGGAGATTCATCAGGGGCTTTCCAGGATGGAACAACGCGTGGAAGCGCTCGAGACCATCCTCCTAGACAGGGAGAGAGAAGGAGACGAGAAATGAGACGATTCGCGGAAACAGGACGACGCGGTCTGTACCGTTCGCGCCGTGGTATCATACTTGGCGTGTGCAAAGGCATTGCGGAGTATCTGGATGTCTCTTTGTTCTGGACGCGCGCGATTGCGATTGGCCTCCTCATCTTCACCGCTGTCTGGCCGATCGTGTGTCTATACATCCTGGCAGCGCTGCTTATGAAGCCGGAACCAGTGCTGCCGCTTCAGACGGAGTCGGACCGCGAGTTCTACAACTCTTATACCAGTTCGCGGACTATGGCGTTGCACCGCCTGAAACGCACCTTCGACAGCCTCGACCGGCGTCTCCGACGTATGGAGAGCATCGTCACCGCGCGCGAATACGACTGGGAACGGCGACTGAACGAATAGCCTGTTACAACGCCGCCCGACGGTACGCTCACGCAGATGTCGCCCCCAAGGCTGCAACATATGAATCCCTCGCCCTCCCCTCTGGCGCTGTCCGAGAGTCTCTGGAGAAAAGCGCCGGCGTGTTCTGTAGGGGAAGGCCTTGTACCGTCCCGTCAATCGCCGTAGTTGACCATCTGAAGGGGAATAGCGGCGGTCGCCGTTGTGACCCGTCCCCCCGCGTTAGGACAAGGGGCTGCAGCCCCTTGTCTGGACTCGAGGGCAGGTGAGGAAGGTAATAAACCAGCGGTATTGCGCGCTGCGATACATTATTGGCCGGCTCTCCCACGCCTGCGGCAGGCAGGCACAGCGAGCGGGCGAGACACCCTCCCTACCGACGAGAAAAGCTACTCGGCAAAACCCTCAGAACGCAAACCAAGTTGACAAACGCCTGATAGAAGTTATACGTTATAGCCGTTACATTTGGCGATAGAGTCGGGAATATCCCACACAACGCAGCCAGCCGAGAGGAGTAATGTCGACAGCGATGAAACGTTCAGTACAGGCTCTTATTGCGATTGCGGCGAGCCTTCTTGTAACCTGCTGCGCGGTCTACAAACCGCAGACCAGCGTGTCAGCACCAGTTGCCATCCCGGGACAGTTCTCCGACCCCGGCTCGGAACCGTGGTCGGAGCAATGGTGGGAGGCTTTCGGGGACGATACGCTCAACGAGCTGGTTGAACGGGCCTTCGCCGACAACCTGGACCTCCGTCGCGCCTGGGCACGGCTCGTTCAGGCCGACGCGCTTGCCAGACAAGCGGGGTCGGCTCTGTGGCCGCAGGTGAACGCCGAAGGGGGTGCGGCCCGTACGCGCATCTTTATCGACACATCCCGCTTCCCGGTGGACATCGGAGGTCTCGGCATAGATGTGAGTTCGAGCGCGGTCACCAAGCTGTACTCTCTGGCCATCGGCGCTGCGTACGAGGTTGACCTGTGGCGGCGAGTGGCGTCGGTGAAGCGGGCGGCGGAACTCGATCTCGAAGCGACGGTCGAGAACGTCAACACGATAGCGGTAACAATCCCCGCGGAGGTCGCACGACTTTGGTTTTACATAGTGGAACTAAAGGGCCAGGAGCTTCTGCTCGACGAACAGGTGGCGGTGGGGAAACAGTTTCTTGATCTGGTCGAGCTGCGCTTCAGTGAAGGTTTGGCCTCCGCGGTTGACGTGTACCAACAGCGCCAACAGCTCGCGGCGACTCGTACGCAGCGACCGCTCGTGAAGGCGCAACTCGAGCTTCTCGAGCACCAGCTCGCAGTGCTGCTGGGACAGCCGCCACTGACGAGCGTCGCGGACACCAAGGGAACGCTGCCACCTCTCGGGCCGCTTCCGCAAACCGGCGTGCCGGCGGATCTCCTAAAGCGGCGGCCGGACGTGCGTGCCGCCGAACTGCGCGTGATCGCCGCCGATTACCGCGTAGCTGCAGCTGTGGCCGACCGTCTCCCGGCGATCCGGCTGACGGGAAACGTCGGATACCAGGCGAACCGATCCAGCGACCTTTTCGACGGCGACGTATGGACCATTGCAGCAAACCTTGTCGCGCCAATCATCGACGGCGGGCGGCGCGCGGCCGAGGTTGACCGCACGAAAGCGGTTGTCGACGAGCTGCTGACAGCGTACGGCCAGACGCTGCTGGTCGCCTTCCAAGAGGTGGAAGATGCGCTTGCTCAAGAGCGCAACCAGCACGATTACCTCGGTTTGCTTGAGAAACAAGTCGAACTGGCGCGGCAGACTCTGGATGCGGCCCAAACGCGGTACGTTAACGGTCAAGGGGACTATTTGCCGGTGTTGACTGCCCTTCAATCGCTTCAGAGGCTGGAACGAGCCTATCTGACTGCACAGCGGGACCTTCTCATCTCCCGAATCCAGCTGTGCAGGGCACTCGGGGGATCCTGGGCACAAGAGACGCCGCAGCCTATCCAAGAGTCTGTTACAACAAATTCGGAGCGTACACGATGAGAAAAGTCCTGAGAGTCATCTTACCTGTACTTGTACTGGCCGTTGGAATAGCGGCCGCAGTCACGCTCATACGCACGCGGCCCCGGGCCGCGCGAACACCCCCGCGTGTCGCAGCAACGCTCGTGGAAGTGATAACGGCCTCCAAAGGCAGCGAACAGGTGATCATCGGGGCGATGGGCACCGTGGTTCCCGCAAAGTCGGTGGTGGTCCAACCTCAGGTCACCGGCCGTATTGTGGAACAAAATCCCAAGCTGTTGCCGGGTGGACTACTCAAGAAAGACGAGGTTATCGCCCGCATCGATCCGCGCGATTATGAGCTAGCCGTCGAACAGCAGAAAGCGGCGGTGCAACGGGCGACTTTTGAGCTGAAGGTGGAAGAAGGTAGGCAGGTTGTTGCAAAACGCGAGTGGAACCTACTGGAGTCGGGCCTCACGGAGAGCGAGGCGGGACGGACGCTTGCGCTGCGTGAACCGCAGCTCCAGACCGCAAAAGCCGCTCTCGCTGCTGCGCGCAGCGGTCTCGAACAGGCAACATTGAGCCTTGAACGAACCACGATCCGCGCTCCATTCAACGCGCTGGTGAAGGAGGAGTCCATCGACCTCGGCCAGCTTGTGGCGCCGCAGACCAGGCTTGCCACACTTGTCGGCACTGACGAGTACTGGGTGCAGGTTTCGATTCCGATGGACCGGTTGCAGTGGATTGCGATTCCCGGGATCAACGGGGATGCAGGAGCGACGGCCAAGGTGCTGCACGCCGTCGGACCGGAACTGGCTGTCGAACGTGCGGGACGTGTCGTGCGCCTACTCGGCGATCTAGACCCGGTTGGACGGATGGCCCGAGTGCTCGTGACCGTTGGCGATCCCCTGGGACTTGGAGCCGACAGCAACGACGGCGCGATACCGCTCCTCATAGGAGCGTACGTTCGCGTGTTGATTGAAGGGCCCGTACTTGACGACGTCGTCGCTGTGCCGCGGCGTGCGCTGCGTGAAGGAGACCGAATCTGGGTAATGAACGCCGACGACAAGCTAGAGATCCGCGAGGCAAACATCGTGTGGCGGCGCGAAAATGACGTCCTCCTCAGAGACAGCGTCGACGAGGGCGAGCGGATCATTGTAAGCAGTATCGCCACGCCGGTGCCCGGATTGGGGCTTCGTGCAGAACACGACGGCAACGATCTGACAGCAACCCCGGGTGGCCGATCACGAGACTCAAGTTAATGAATGATCTCCCGAAAGAGAAAGGCGCCATCGCGTGGATGGCGCGCAACGCTGTTGCGGCCAACTTAGTGATGGCCACGTTGATTATAGGCGGGTTAATCACTTGGATGAACATCAAGCGCGAGGTTTTCCCCGAGTTCGAGCTCGACATGATCCAGATTCTGGTGCCGTATCCAGGTGCCAGTCCCGCAGAGGTCGAACAGGGCGTCATACTTGCCGTCGAAGAGGCCGTCCGGGGTCTGGACGGCGTGAAGCGGGTGCGTTCTAGAGCATTTGAAGGCTCCGGCGTCGTCCAGGTTGAACTGCTTCTTGGCAGCGATGCAAACAAGGCGTCGCAGGACGTCAAGAACGCGATCGATAGAATCAGGAGCTTTCCCGAGGACGCCGAACGGCCAATAGTCAGCTTGCTGACCAACCGTCTGGAGGTAATAGCGCTGGCGATTTACGGGGACCAGGAAGAACGGCTCCTGCGCAAACTTGCCGAGCGAGCCCGTGACGAACTGCTGCAGTTGCCGGAGATCACCATCGTCGAGCTTGCGGGTGCGCGGCCGCTGGAGATAAGTATCGAAGTCGCACAGGCCGATCTCAGGACTTACGGGTTTACCCTGGAAGGGATCGCGTGGGAGGTTGCACGCGCCGCCGTGGAACTGCCTGGCGGCGGCGTGAAGACCGCCGCCGGTGAGGTTCTTCTCAGAACGGCTGAGCGACGCGATTTCGGTGCGGAGTTCGCCGACATACCGTTGCTGAGCACCGCGGACGGTACCGAGGTCCGATTGGGAGACATCGCCAGCATAGTTGACGGCTTCGAGGATACGGATGAGGCGGCGTTCTACAACGGCAAACCCGCTGTAATGCTCAAGGTGTTCCGGACGGGTGAACAGACGCCGACTGACATCGCGCAGATAGTGCATCAGTACATAGCGGAGTTGCAGGCGTGGCTCCCACCAGAAGTCAATGTCGCCATTGCGCAGGATTTCTCGGAAATATACCGTGACCGAATCAGGCTATTGCTTCGCAACGCCGCCATGGGTCTCGTCCTGGTAATGGGCATTCTCGGCCTGTTTCTCCAGGTGCGCCTGGCTTTCTGGGTAACCATGGGCATTCCGATATCCATGCTCGGCGCGCTGCTGCTGATGCCAGGTCTAGACGTGTCGATCAACATGATATCTCTGTTTGCCTTCATCACGACACTGGGGATAGTAGTTGACGACGCCATCATAGTGGGCGAGAACGTGTTCGAAATGCGCCAGCGCGGCATGCCGTTCCTGCAAGCGTCTATAGTAGGCGCGCGCCAGGTAGCCGTGCCGGTGGTGTTCTCGATTCTCACCAACATCGCGGCTTTCATGCCGTTATTCTTCGTTCCGGGCGTAATGGGGAAGATGTTTCGGACCGTCCCGGCCATTGTCGTTCCGGTCTTCACGATCTCGCTGCTCGAATCACTGTTCGTGCTTCCCGCTCATCTAGGGCATCTGCGCGAGCGAACACACGCGAGCGGATTCTCATCGGCTCTTGGACGTCAACGGCAGCGGTTCAACAGGTTTCTCCAGTGGGTGATTCACAGAGTATACGAGCCCCTGTTGCGATTGGCTCTGCGCCACCGGTATTTGACTCTGGCCACGGGAGCTACCGTGCTCTTGCTGGCCGTCGGCGTGGTCGTCGGCGGACGTATCGAATTCAGCTTCATGCCCCGCATCGAAAGCGACCTGGTGACAGCGAATGCCGTCCTTCCGTACGGCAGCCCGATCGAGGATACAAGAGCCGTCCAGGCGCGGCTGTTGAAAACTGCACGAGAGGTACTGGCCGAGAACGGCGGAGAGAAGATTATTCGGGGAATCTTCATCCAGCTCGGGAAACCGCCTGTCGAGGCGGGACCGATGGGCCAGGGCCTGGCCGTGACGGGAAGTCATCTCACTAATGTGCAGGTCTACCTGGTGCCAAGCGACCTGCGGGACATCACAGCGATGGAGTTCACAAACCGGTGGCGCAACCGTGTCGGAGAGATTGCCGGGTTGGAATCTTTGTCATTCGCCTACCGTTTGGCGGCATCGGCGGGCGCACCGATCGACATCGAGCTCAGCCATCCTGATCTCGACGTGCTTGACCGCGCGGGATCCGAACTTGCGGAGGTGCTCAGGACGTACAAGGGTGTCCGGGACGTCGACGACGGTTTCAAACCTGGCAAACCGCAGCTTGACTTCAAGATCAGGCCCGAGGCCAGGAGCCTCGGCATTACCGCGGTCGATCTCGGCCGCCAGGTGCGCAGCGCTTTCTACGGTGCCGAGGCCATCCGTCAACAGCGCGGACGCGACGAAGTGAAAGTCATGGTCAGATTGCCCGAGGCCGACAGAAAGTCGGAGTTTAACGTCGAAGAACTGCTTGTCCGGACGCGGTACGGCGGCGAGATCCCGCTCACGGAAGCAGCCGAGGTCGAGCGCGGACGCGCGTACACGGAAATCAAACGTGCCGATGGTCGCAGGGTCATTAACGTGACCGCGGATGTGGTTCCCGGAGAGGCCAATGCGAACACCCTCCTGGCCGATATCCGAAGGGACGAGCTGCCGGACCTTGTGGGCCGTTATCCGGGACTCCGTTACTCCTTGGAGGGCGAACAACGCGAACAGATCGAGACGATGGGATACCTGCTTCGCGGATTCATATTAGCGCTGGTGGTGATTTTCGCCATGTTGGCCATACCTCTCGGCAGCTACGTCCAACCTCTGGTTATCATGATGGCGATTCCGTTCGGCCTGGTTGGTGCGGTGATTGGCCACATGATTATGGGTTACGAACTCAACCTCATCAGCGGGATGGGCGTAGTCGCCCTGTCGGGAGTCGTGGTGAACGACTCGCTCGTTCTGCTGCACGCCGTCAGGGAAGGACGCGGCGATAACTTGTCAGCGTTTGACGCTTGCGTCGCCGCGGGAACTCGCCGATTCAGGCCGGTTATACTGACGTCGCTCACCACATTTTTCGGTCTGGCACCGATGATTTTCGAGACGTCCATGCAAGCGCGGTACCTCATCCCGATGGCCATAGCCCTCGGTTACGGGATTCTGTTCGCGACGGTGATCTCTCTTCTGCTCGTACCCGCCCTGTACCTCGCAGTCGAGGATATAAGACGGCTCTTCGGGTTGAGTCAGGACACAGAGCGCGGATGAGGGCCAAGTGAGCAGATTACGGTTCAGCGCATGATGCTATGTCGATCAAGTGCACCAGTTCGGAGATGACGACTCGAAGATCGCTGTCAGCTTCATAGAGCGCGGAAACCTTCATGCGGGCCGCCGCCAGGTCGCCGCAAGCCTTACCTCTGGCTATAAGTTCCCGGCACTTTTCCGGCATGGGACCCCAGTTGCCGCATTCGACAAACGCGTCGTTGAGAAAGATGAATTTGGGTATGGCCTCTGCGCCGTTGGTCAGGAACCGGACAAAAACGTCGGGATGTTGTTCCCGGGTGATGAACCGGACTTTCAGGCTCGGTGCGGCATCGGCCAACCGCTGGAGTACCGGCACGTGACGCACAACGTCTCCGCACCAATCTTCCGCGATGGCGACAACGTGAACCGGTCGCTCCAAAGCGTGGAGAAACTTCACGACTTTCCGTTCGGGCGTTAGCTCCTGCCGCAAGGCTTCCATCCGGTCGCAATTCGGACGCGACTCCCCGCCTGCGAGCCAGCTCTCATACCCCTTTCCGGACTCAAAAATCCTCCGCCAATCAATCGTCGGCAAGATCGGTGGTTGTGGCATCGTACTCTTTCTCCTATCAGCGGCGTGCACTCAGTCTCTGCCAGCACATGCAGCGTATCACCTTGTTACCGGGAGGTCAAGGTCGGGCGAGGAACGCGACAACGCGTTCGCGTGTCTGTTCGATTGTGCGAACGCCTGTTTGAAGTGTCTCGTTGAGAAAAGCCCGGCATCTGGCGGTCCAGGAGTCGCCGGGCAGCCGGTTCGTCCTCTTCGACGCGTCGAACACGAGTGTGTGCGGCGAAACGCCGTCCGACACGTACACCTTGTCGATCCGGCGGCGGGCGGTGCGCAACCCTCGGTCCATTCGAAGAAACACCAGCAAGTGGAACGCGTTGAAATCGGAGATTGGAACGAGGTTCTCGGCACAGATCTGTTCTTGCGCGTCGTCCAGATCGTCGGCGTGCAGGTTGGTGGCAAGAACGTGTCCCATAGCAGCGAGCGAACAGTAGGCGCGCAGGTCGGCGCCCCACAGGTAGGCGAAGTACCGGCCGGAACCTAGCTCGTGGCAGACGTAACAGTTTCTCGGGAGGCTTCCGGCCCGCGCGGCTCTGCGCACGACCTCGGGCGTCGCGGCTACGACCTCCACGTCCGCAGGAATCAGGTTCAGCAGCGCGCACATCACGGTCGTCTTGCCCAAACCGCCCGGTCTTGCGCCCACCATGAACGACGCACCGCGTGAAATCCGCGCCATCAGGTAGGCCGCCAAGTCGAGGTCGAGCGTTCCGGCATCGAGCAGATCGATGATCGAGAGCATCCGTCCGCCCCGCTGGTTGCAGCGGTTCATTTCAGCGCAGTGTCGAACGATGGACTCGTCCATAGGGGGGTTTCTCTTATCCCACCCAAAGGAAGACTCTTTTGAGGGCTCCGAAGCTGCTCTGCCGGAAAGGGAACGCAGATTACACGATGAACCGGGCTTTTTTCTTCAAGGGGTGCTTCTCGATCTGCCTCTCGACGCTTTTCGCCATGCCAGGCTTGCCCATTTTGGAGTACATGTAGTCCTTATACCCTTGTACGCCCGGCTGGTCGAAGGCGTTCACGCTCAACAGCTCACCTTCAAACGCCGTGGCCATTTCAAAGAAAAATATGAGCTCGCCCCAGTGAAACGGCGTGATTTCCGGCATGATGATCGTGCAGTTCGGTCTACTCTCCCGGACAAGCGCCCACTCGGTTGCCTCCTGGGCCAAGTTGATCAGCTCCGAGTACTTCTTCCCGGATAGAAAATCCTTGCCATTCGGGACTCTCACGTCCTCCTTGAACTTCTCCACTCGAATAAAGGTAACGGTCTTGTTGTTTTCCCCTTCGACGTTGTTCTGTTGAATGGAGTGCAGGTCGTTGGTACCTCTGCACGGAACGGGGGTCCGGCCAACGTTAAGAGCGCGGCTCTTGTCTGACCTCCAAACCTCCCGTCCGTCCGTGGACGCCGTCACCATTCTCGCGTACTTTTTGCCCAGACTTTCAGCGAGAAGTTGGGCGTACCAATCCGCGGTCGATTTCAGCCTCTCCGAAAACGGCATCAACACCCCGATAGACTTGCCTTTCCGCCTGTAAAGCATCACCTGGAGCGCCGCGTACATGTACGCAGGATTCCTGCGAAGCGATGCCGAGCTGCACCTCTCGGCCATTGCCTTGGCGCCGTCCAGCACCTGTTGCACCTTCACCCCGACGATCGCCAGATGCAGCAGACCCATATTCAGTTCGGAGTACCTGCCGCCGACACCCGGCAGCAACGGTGAACTCGGAAAACTCATTTCGTCCAGCTCCCGCGCTTCCTCAACCAGCTTGCGCAGTGTACCTGTCTTCGGGTCGGTAATAGCGAAAACCTGGCGGCCAAACCTCTTCCCGACACCTCTTTTCAACCAGTCGCTCACGACCTCCAACGCCACCTTTGTCTCGGTGGTGTCTCCCGACTTGGATATGACGATCACGAATGTTCTTTTCGGATTGAGGTTCCTCAACAGTGCGCGCAACGGTGTGGGGTCTACATTGTTCCCCTCAAAGTAGATCCGCGGCCGTTTTCCTCTCAGCGACGGGAACTCGTTGTAGTACGGCGGACACAGCGCATCCTGGGCCGCTTTGAGCCCCAGGTAGGAACCGCCTATGCCCAGAGAGATGACGTTCGAGTACTTGCCAGCTATCTCGCTACCCAACCGCTGAATTTGCCTGACAGCCTTCTCATCCTGAAAAGGTAACCGCGTCCATTCAAGCTGAAGATTCGCTCTGTTCGTCGGATCAGCGATGAGTCGCCTGAGATGCTCATGAGCTTTCCTTGCGCGTGAAGACATCCCCTGCAACTGTCTCTCAGTCACACCGTGTGTGGCGCCGACGTTGAAGCTGAACATGTTGTTGAAATCAAACCTGAGATATTGCATGAAAGACAGACCTTCCTGCCAGGAAGAAGCTGGCCGAACCTAACCGGCCTTTGCCCGTATCGACTCCAGGAGCGAATCGAACGATTTCTGGAACGCAACAATCCCGTCCTGGAGCAACCTGTCGCACACCTCTTCTATGTCAATTCCGAAGCCTCTCAAGCTCTCAATAATTTCCTGAGCGCCTTTCAGGTCGGACGTCACTGCCTCCCTGACAATCCCGTGGTCAAGAAACGCCTCGAGCGTTTTCTCCGGCACCGTGTTGACAGTTTCCTTGCCGATCAACTCCGCGACGTACTTGATATCGCTGTAAGAAGGATCCTTAGTGCCGGTGGAGCCCCACAAAACCCTCTGAACACGAGCACCTTTCTTTCTCAGTTTCGTGAAGGCATCCCCCGAGAATATCTCCAACGACTTTTGGTATATCAGCTTCGCATTTGCGACGGCGGCTTCCCCCCTCATAGACTGAAGCTTATCTTTTGCCGCCTCATCTTTCTCAGTCGCGATCATCTCGTCGATCATCTTGTCAACCGCTGTGTCCACCCGGCTCACGAAAACGCTCGCCACCGAGCTGGTCCGGCTCAGATCGCCCTGCCTTTCCGACAACCGCGCCATACCGTTGAGGAACGCCTGCGCCGTTTTCTCGTATTGTTCCAACGAGAATATCAACGTGACATTGACGTTTATACCCTCGGCCAAGAACGTCTCTATCGCGTCAAACCCTTCATTGGCCGCCGGCACCTTGAACATGACGTTGGGACGATCCACCTTCTTATGCAGTCTCCTGCCTTCTTCTATTGTCTCATCGGTTTTCGTCGCCAGATGAGGGTCGATCTCCAGGCTCACGTATCCGTCCAACCCATCCGTATTCTCGTACACCGGCTTGAATATGTCAGCGGCGTCCTGTACGTCGCGGACAGTCAGATCGTCGTATACCTCAAACGTCGGTTTGCCGAGCTTGTTTAGCTGGTCTATGCGTTCATCGTAGTCGGAACTCGAACTGACGGCCCTGTCGAAGATCGTCGGGTTAGAAGTCATCCCGCTCACACCCAAGTCAATCAGTTCTTCGACCCGGCCACTTTGAATCAAAGCCCGACTGATATTGTCAAACCAGATACTCTGACCGAAGTCTCTGAGCTTCTGAATCGTCGTATCGGACATGGATTCCTCCCATTTTCTTCCGAAGTTTACTCAGGTGCGATCATACGGCAAGAAAGCAGCCGGCATCTTCAGGCTTATCCTGCAAGGCAATGGTCGCAAGGATCCCTGACACAAGCCGACCCCTCGATGCCGGTTGTCAGTATAGCATTATATGCTCTGTAGCGTCGAGTGGAATTTCGAGGCCGTTGGCCAAGACACATCCTCGAGCGGGCCCAAGAGCCTCATCCCGGCATGCTGAGGTACAGCGGTTTGCAGCATTGACTGCGAGCAGTTGAGTATGATAAGATCCGAGACGAAGAGGTTTCAAATGAAACCTGTTGAAATAACCACGCAAGTGAGGTAATTGGAAGTGGCAGATATTATTTTGGGAATGGCGGATACGAGCTCGTTCGCTAATGTGGCAGAAACTGCCGAACATGAGGTGGCGAAAACACAGGGCGCGGCTCGCAAGATAATTATGATATCCCCGCACGTTGAAATTGCGCTCTTTCGACCCGAAGTCGACCAGAGTTTCGCGAACGTCTCCATGCGCATCAAAGGTTTTGAAACCATCGGAAAGGAGAATCTGGAGAAAGCGTTGGCGAACTTTCAGGGCAAGTACAATCTTGAAACGGACGGCTCTCACGCGACATTGACTTACCCGGCCGACGGCGTCGAAGCATCAGACGGCGTCGCAATGGAGTTTCTTAAGCAGTGCAGTTCCAGCCTGCCAATAGACGAGGTATGGCGCGTTCGTGGTGACATGTACGCGGAGCAAGCACTAAGCGTACGCGAACTGTTCAAGGCAATGAAGGAAAAGGCTGCCTCAGATATTCATCTTCAACCGGATGAACCGCCCCTCATTCGCATCGATAACGTGCTTGGCAGGACCGACTTGACCGGTAAACTCACCAACGTCCAGATTGATAAGTTGCTCCAACAGATGGCCCCAGCAGACGAGTACGAGAGGTTCCTGGCGGAGAAACAGGTCAGTTTCAGATTTCATGAGGTGGGGCTCGGATACGCCCGGTGCAGCGCTTTCCTGAAACACGGCGCCATCCACTTGACACTGCGGTATCTCCCCGAGAAGATCCCTTCGTTCGAAGAGCTCAGCCTGCCCCGAGATGTCCTGGAGCACATGGCCAGCGAGGAGCGTGGACTTTTTCTGGTGGTGGGCATGACCGGCTGCGGGAAAACCACCACGTTGGCGTCTATGGTGGACTTCATCAACGAGAACCGCAAGAAACACATACTGACCATCGAGAGCCCTGTCGAGTACGTCCACGCGAACAAAAAGAGCGTGGTCTCTCAGAGGGACACCGGACTTGACGTGCCGGACTTCCAGATGGGTGTAACCGCTGCGTTGCGACACGATCCGGACGTCATCGTTATCGGCGAGATGATGAACGCTGACACAATCCGCGCAGCTATCAACGCAGCGGCGACAGGCCACCTCGTTCTTAGCACGCTTCACTCGACCACGGCGGCCGAAGTCGCGAATAGAATCGTGAGTTTCTTTGAACCGGTGGAGCGCGATCTCGTCCGGTTGCAGTTGAAAGACTGTCTCAGAGGGATTGTCAATCAGCGGTTGGTGCCGCGTATAGGAGGCGGCAGAATACCCGCGATCGAGGTCATGATCCAAGACCACAAACAGATCGCCGACGGAATCATCTTTGGCAGTAGCGAGCTGATCCACGTCGGTATGCAACAGACCACTAGTAGGTCTTTCATAATCGAGAAGTACGTGCACAGGCTTTACAAGGAGAAGAAAATCTCGCTCGAGGATGCGCGCGCGACCGCTACGGACGTAAGTGTGCTCGACCAGATGATAATCGGCACGTATACGGTGCCTCGGGTCGAGGGCCTAAAGGTTGAGCACGGACAAATGTTCAGTAACCGGTAAGTACATTTGGCTGCAAAGTCCTGCAGGTAACCCGTCTTGTCAACGCAAAGCTGCGGATAATGTGGACAATTCGGCAGGTTTTACGTTAGAATCGAGGCGGAACCCGAAGTTAACAACGATTCGTGTGGCGGCGGTGTAGCTCAGCTGGTAGAGCAGAGGAATCATAATCCTCGGGTCGGGGGTTCGAATCCCTCCACCGTCACCATTGCTTTATCGCGACCGTGTTGGCACACCATATGACAGCCGCTTTTCGCGGCCTCCGGACTCGCACCCGATGAGAAGTGGGAAATTCGCGGGTTTCACGCTCCCAACCGCATGGCTTCTTCAGGCAGTGTTGGTAAAGATGCGCCGCCATACCGCTTCGTCGTCGCAGCGTTCCACCTGGGCTGGTCCACCGGGACAGTCATGGCCGAACACCGGACAGCGCGACGCACCACCAGTCGTTGGCGCTCTGTCAATACTATGCTCGTAAGGGCACACCAAACCACTTTCGCGCCAGTCTTCCTTGGGCCTCATCTCCTCAGAGAACCCAATTGGTTCCGCCATGCGATCGCCTCCCACGTATCCAATCCTGTATCTCGTACTCCAGCACAAGCGCCAGTCAGTGCGGTCCGAACAGAGGGACACACAACTCTCGGAGGTCTGCATAGCGCATTTGTGGCAAGTTCTAGAGCGCTCGCACCGAGGAAACTTAAGCTCGTCTTTCCGATCCTGCCGTTGGCCCTGTATAACTCCAAATCACGACACGGAGCTCAGCGTAAACTGATCCACTCACTTTACTTTAGTAGACGTACGATCCGCTAGTTTTCTTCCCATGCTTGAGGTCTTTTTTCGTTACAACAATGCCAAATGCCGCATTTTCGCGACCGGGGGAACCGGCTCGTGACCGGAATTAGAGCGGAATGGGACACGCGGCTAGAAGGCATTGTCGACCACACGAACATCAGCCAACAGAATCGGTGGTAGGCTATGAGACCGCCAGTTGTCCTTCGTCAACGATGGCCTTTCCGTCAACGATGGTGTACAGGACCCGGCCTTTAAGTTTGAAACCGTCGAACGGCGTGTTTCGTCCGAGGGAGGCGAAGCTCGTCGCGTCAACGACGATCTCTGCGTCGGGATCGAAGATCGTAATATCCGCGGCACATCCTTCGCGCAGTTCGCCGAGCGGCAACCCAAGGACGCGAGCGGGATTCACAGTAAGTTTGGCTATCGCTTCTGACAGGGATAAGACTGCCGGCTCTACGAGCTCCGTGAGCACCAGGGGCAGCGCGGTCTCGAGCCCCACAATGCCGAACGGAGCGGCATCGAACTCGACCTCTTTTTCGGCAACGGTGTGAGGTGCGTGGTCCGTTGCTATCACTTCCAGAGTCCCGTCTTTGAGCCCGTCCTTGATAGCGGCGATGTCCTCCGCTTCACGCAGAGGCGGTTTCATTTTCGCGTTGGTGCTGTACGTTTTGACGGCATCGTCGGTGAGCGAGAAATAGTGCGGTGCGGTCTCCGCGGTGACACTCAACCCACGCTCTTTTGCCTCGCGGATGAGCTCAACCGATCGCGCCGTGCTCACATGCGCGAAATGGACGCGCCCTCCTGTAAGCTCCGCGATACCCAGGTCGCGCGCCACCACGACCTCCTCGGCTGCCTTGGGAATGCCTCGAAGACCGAGTATGGTCGAGTTCAACCCCTCGTTCATACACCCGTTCTCGGAAAGTTGCGGATCTTCCGCGTGGACTATTATGGGAAGGCCAAACATCCCCGCGTACTCGAGAGCGCGACGCATCAGTTCGCTGTCAACTATCGAGCGGCCGTCGTCCGACAGGGCGACTGCGCCGGCCTCTTTAAGTTCGCCGGATTCCGTCAGCTCGTTGCCATCGATCCCCTTCGTGACCGCGGCCACGGGGAACACTTTCACGACAGCGGTCTCTGCCGCGCGGGTTAGCACGAAATCAACCATTCCGGCGTTGTCGATGGGCGGATTGGTGTTCGCCATCGCGACGAGCGCCGTGAACCCTCCTTTCGCGCCGCTCATGCTGCCGGTACGTATGGTTTCCTTTTCCTCGTATCCCGGCTCGCGCAAATGGACATGCATATCTATGAATCCGGGAGCGACCACCAGGCCTGTCGCGTCGATTACGCGGTCGGCTTTCGTTCGGACGTTTTCTCCCACCTTCTCTATGGTTTTGCCGGAGACAAGTACGTCGCCCCGAGCGTCCCGACCGGTCGCCGGGTCAACGACCCTGCCGCCCTTAATCAGAAGTCTCATCAGTCACCTCGCCGCCTGCAAGAAGGTACAACACGGCCATCCTCACCGCGACGCCGTTCGTGACCTGCTCGAGTATCACCGAGTTCGGACCGTCGGCCACGTCCGAAGCAAGCTCGATGTTGCGGTTGATCGGACCGGGGTGCATGATAATCGCCGAGGGAGGCGCCGCGCGCAGCTTATCCCTGTCAACACCGAAGAAACGCACATACTCACGCAGCGTCGGTAGCAGTTTGCTCTGCTGGCGCTCGCGCTGGATGCGCAGCACGTAGACAACGTCGGCGTTTTCAAGGGCGGCCCTCAGGGTTGGCGCGACCGCCACGTTCATCTTGTCGATACCCGGCGGCATAAGTGTGGCGGGACCGCACACCGTGACGTGCGCACCGAACTTGGTCAGCCCCCAGATGTTGGACCGTGCGACACGGCTGTGAGCAATATCGCCGATAATGGCCACCTTCAGTCCGGCGATCCTACCCAGCTTCTCTCGCATCGTGAACATATCCAGCAGACCCTGCGTCGGATGTTCGTGCATCCCGTCGCCGGCGTTGATCACGGACGAACGCGATCGCGCCGCCAGAAAATGCGGTGCACCCGCTGAAGAATGTCGAATGACCACCATGTCGGTCTTCATCGCCTCGATGTTGGCAAGTGTATCGTGCAGCGTTTCACCTTTGACGACGCTGGAGGTGGTGGAGGAGATGTTGAGCACGTCGGCGCTCAACCGTTTTGCGGCAAGTTCGAACGAGGTGCGCGTGCGCGTGCTCGCTTCGAAAAAGAGGTTCACAATGGTCGTACCGCGCAGTGCCGGCACTTTCTTGATGGTTCGGGTGGACACCTCCTTGAAAGAGTCCGCCGTGTCCAGTATGAGCTCGATCTCCTCGACGCTCAACTCCTCAAGACCGAGCAGATCTTTCCTGTTCCACTGAATCCGCTTATCTGTCTCAGCTCTGGCCGGTTTTATAGCTACCGCCTCCATTCTCACGCCCCCCATCGCACCACCTTTGACGAACACGCCACCTCGAAGCGTTTAGACCGACACACCTCTAGTACAGGAACGGCATGAACACTATCGAAACCCTGTCTTCCATTCCCTCTTCCACAACCAGGCCCGCACCATCCTCGACGATCTGGTGCAGTATCGCTCGCAACTCATGCAGGTCGGCTTTCTGCTCCGGTGTGAGAACATCCTCGTTTATGACGACGGCTACCGTCACTCTTTCGATCTCGCCCGGTCCGTAGCTCCGGCTGAACACCCATCCCGGCTCGTTCTCGGTCGCCTTCCTTTCCTGGCGCTCCTCCATGTCTCCGTAACGGGCGTGGGACGAGACCAGCACTATGACGTTGTCAAACCCGAACAGTCTGCCCAACGCATAGGTGAGATTCTCCTCAACGGTGATCTCTCTGGCCTGCTCAAGACCCACCACAAACTCAAGCGTGTCCGCTGGACGCGTGACCTCAACCTCCTTCGTCGTCGCACACGAGCCCAGAAGGAGACTCGCGGCCAGGAACAGCGCTACGGCGATCCTCGGACTCTTTAACGTCACGCGTAGTTCTCTCATCGGCTTACCCCTCCGCGGCCCTGATCAGCTCCACCTTGTCCTCGCCGTCCACTTCGTGTAACCTCAGCTTGAGCATCGCGTCCCGGCCGGTGGCAATACGGCGACCAACATAGTCCGGCTGGATCGGCAACTCTCTGTGTCCCCGGTCTATGAGCACAGCCAACTCGATCCTTGCCGGTCTGCCGAAATCCACGATCTCGTCCAGCGCGGCCCGCACCGTCCGGCCGGTGAATAGAACGTCGTCAACCAGCAGTATCCGTTTATCCTCCACGTCGAAGTCTATCGAGGTGTCCTGGACTAACGGTTTCGGAAATCGCGTGCCAAGATCGTCCCTGTACAGGGTAATCCCCACGCTGCCAAGCTCAATCTGCGCGCCGGTAGATTCGGCGATCCTATCGACTATCCTTCGCGCAAGCGGTATACCTCGTGTATGGATCCCGATTGCCGCAAGGTCCCGCGCATCGCCGACACCGTTCGATATTTCCGAGACAAGTTCGTCAAGAACGACAGCTACCTCGCCGGCGTCCATTATCGTTTCACGACTATCCAATGACGCTTACGCCCTTTCATCAGCCATCCGTCGGCCACCTGACCTCATCCAGCCACGCTTCGGCGCATCGAAAAAAAAGACCTCCTCACCGCTGAGGTAAGAAGGTCGAAAACGCCACGCATTCTAAATCACGTCTCGGTTTGATGACACTGCATCCCATCAAGGAGACCACCGTTTTCGATTATATTACCGCGATTGCCCCCTCATGTCAAGGACTTTTTTCGGAAGGTGCGGCGGAACACCGGACAGTGCACAGAAGACAGCAACAAAACCCTGGATCCTATGGAATGCAGCGCGACGACCACCACGTCGGGCCAGGCGGAACGCCAGAGTAGCAGGGGGGGGCGTCGAAGACTCGCCGTGGCGAGCGAACCGCCCTCGAAGGAACCAAGGGCAATTATCCGGGCACTGAGGCTTTCTAGTCGACGGTCTTCCAGTAACCGTCGGTTATATGTTTCGTTTCGTAATGACCCTCGATTAGTCTGCCGCCGGCATAATGTTCCGGCACCCAGACACGCTCGTCGCGCGACGCATCAACCCAGACCCTCTTTCTGCCGTGCTCGCGCTGACCGTAAACGTATCTCGTCGGTCCACGATAATCGTATCGCCACGGCGGGATACCCTTGCTGGCTCGATACTCCGCTACGGCTCTTTGCTCGACATGTTCGGTGTAATCGTGAGCCAGCAAGCCCAGCAGCGCACCCACACCGGCGCCTATCACTGCGCCCGGCCCGGTCTCGCCGCTCTGATGCCCGATGATCGCCCCGGTCGTCGCGCCGAGCGCACTACCGGCCATCGCGGATTCCTCCATCGTTGCACAACCGACGAACGTCGCTAGCAATACTGCCAGCGCCAGCAACTGAACCTGTTTCATACTCGCTCACCCTGCCTTTCCCGGTAGAATAATACCGGTCAGTTTATGATTATTCTTCCGTGTCTCGCATTCAGCTCGACCCGCGTCGTGCCCTCGCCGACCTTTCCCCGTACAGACGAGCTGCGGCGTCCGACCTGTCCTGTCAGCGGAATTGCCGAATCTATCGAACCGTCCTCGGCAGTAGCAACAATCTCCACGTCAGACCCGGGGGGAATGAGGATCGAGACGTTTCCGTTTACCGTCCGCAGTGAACATTCATGGCGCAGCGGTTTCAGACTCAACACCTTGATATTCCCGTCCTCGCTTGAGACGACGAGCTTGCCGCTGACAGAATCTATCACCACGTCCCCGAAACCGCTTATGATTTCAAGATCAGTTCTCTCCGGCACCTTGATGTCGAGATCGGCTCCGCCCGGTGCCGCCGACGAAATATGAGCCGTTTGAGCACCGTCCGGCATCTGTCCCACTTTCACCTCTATCTCCTCCGCCGCGTCGTGATCACCGGCAGTCACTTCTCCATAAGTGGCTCTTTCAGTGCTAGTCCCAGCGACTCCGAGCACATTGCGCGTCCATCCGGCTACCCTGATACCGCCGCGTTTATTGTCAATCTTCACCGTGCCGCCGGGCGCCAGATTGATCTCATCGCGTTCCAGGCGGCGCAGCCCGGCGGTATGGTCTTTGTCCACGCCGGCGCCTCCCGCCAACGTTATGGCAATGGTTCCCATAGAGCCTGACAGGTCTATTCGTTGCGGCGACGCCGAGGCGCGTCGCGCGGTGCTACTGTTCCCGACGGTATGCACCTCAAGTGGAATCTCTGAGTATATCTTGCCCAGCGTCGTGCGAACGTATATGTTGGGATCGGCGTCTGGGGGAAGAATCAGTCTGATATCCTCAGAATCGCACGATATATCAAGACTGTTCTCGTTGGAAGCGGACCTTACGATCACCGGTCCGTACTTGCTGCGTACGGTCGTCCGAGCGTGCACACCATGAAGATCGACACGACCAAACTGAGCGTCGACGCGCGCGTCG
>Ga0180438_10001236_pt1 | contig 45414 bp, 33 predicted proteins | sample SS_ome_12_FD_132455 | JGI IMG/M metagenome (GOLD analysis project Ga0180438, IMG submission 132455) | Hypersaline lake sediment archaeal communities from the Salton Sea, California, USA - SS_3_D_2 metaG | ecosystem: Environmental > Aquatic > Non-marine Saline and Alkaline > Hypersaline >...
GGCGGTGATATCTCCGGTGGATCTTTCAACGGGGCCATCGCTATTCTCCGGATATACGACGAGCCGATGAGCGACCAAGACGTGCAATCGCTCTGGACTGCGACCACCATCATCCCCGAGCCCTCCACGTTCCTGATCTGGTCCCTCGGCTTCCTGGGGCTGGCGGCGTGTGCGTGGCGGCGACGATCCAAGTAACCAAGCGGGCCTCGTGGCCCGTTTCGGAGCCGTCGACACGCCGGCGGCTCTCTACGAAAACTCAGTACCAAGAAACGACCGATTTTGGAACGGTTTTGGGCTCGACTGTGAGGGATGGGCTTGGGCGGGGAATTAGGAACGGAGAGGTCCGGGTACGCGAATTCCGGAAGAAGCGATCACAAGAGAATCCGGGAAGCCGTGTCAGCGAATGGCGTCGAGCGGCAGATTGGCAGCAGGGAAGCCAAGGGACAAGTCCGGCGGAAGAACGACCTTCTTGCCCCAGGCAAATCCAACAGGGGGAAATCATGGATCTCAACCGAAACCAACGTTTATCTATGAGTGCGGCGTGGGGAGCGCTTGCTTGCGTTCTCCTGTCGGGCATTTACCCATTCCAACAAGCGAGCGCGCGGCCCCCTGCCATCGACGTGCTGCACCGCACCAGTTCGGAGAATACTTCGTATACGCCCCCACACGACATCATTTTCGATGCGACCACATTGAACACGGCAGGTGCATCCGTAGGCTCGCCGGGCGATCTGGGCGTTGCGTGGCAGTCAGGACTCTACAAGATTGTCGGGAGCTTCCCTGTCAACCCAGGGGGCGGTGGTGGTGACGATCGCACGGATGCGCGAATTCGAATCAACGGATCGGACTACAGTTACCATTTGGAGGAAACGGGTAACACCAATGCGTGGGGGCAATACGACTTTTCTCAGTATGGGCAGCTCAATGCTGGTGACGTTATACGCTTTCAAGTTCTCAGGGGCAATAATCCGAGACTTGCCGGTTCGGCATGGACAAAGGGAACCATCGTATCCTTCAACGAGATTGACGGGCAATCCCCGATCGACGTGCTGCGCCGCACCAGTTCGGAGAACAACTTTGCGTCGCCGCACAACATCCAGTTCGATGCGACGACGCTCAACACGGCAGGCGCTTCCACGGGATCTCCCGGCATACTGGGCATCGCTTGGCAAGATGGCCTGTATGAAGTCGGCGGCAGTTTCGTCGTCAATCCACAGGGCGGTGCTGATCGCGTTGATGCACGCATTCTCGTAAACGGCTCGATTGCTGGTCGCCAGTTGGAGCAGACCAACCAGTCGAGCGGCTGGCACCAACTCGATTTCTCTCAGTTTGTCGAACTCGACGAGGGCGACGAGGTCGCACTACAAGTCATATCCAGCGGAACGAATCCGCGATTGGCCAGTACGAATTGGACCAAGGGCACGATGGTCGCTTACAACGAAATCAACGACGAGCCGGTCGTTGACGTGTTGCAGCGCACCAGTACCGAAGGGACCTTCACTTCCCCGCACGACATTGTCTGGGATGCTGCGCCGATCGACACGGCGGGCGTTTCGCCGGGCACTTCCGATGTGTTGGCGCAGGCTTGGCAGGACGGTCTCTACGAAATCCGTGGCAATTTCGTTGTCGACCCACAGGGCGGCAACGAGCGCGTTGACGTGGACATCATGGTCAATGATACCGTCTTCAGCCAGCACATGGAGCAGACGAGTAACTCAAACAGTTGGCACCAGTTCCACTTCGGCCAGCTCTTTGAATTAACCCAGGGTGATATTATCAAGCTCCGCGTCACATCAGGTGGGAATAATCCAAGGCTGGCCGGCACTTACAGTCCACTATGGGCGCTTGGTGAGGTGATCGCCTATAACGAAATTCCACCGATCCCCGAGCCCTCCACGTTCCTGATCTGGGCCCTCGGCCTGCTGGGGCTGGCGTGGTGTGCGAGGAGGCGGCGAACGAAGTGACCAACCGGGCCTCGTGGCCCGCTTTCGGGAGCCGTCGGCAGGCAGACGGCTCCTTGCGAGGACTGAGTTTCAGAAAACCACGGAATTCTCCGACAGCGGCGGGGGGCGGTTCGGGGGTTCGCGAGGGCCTCCAGGTAGAAGCGGAACAGCCCGATAGCCACGCCATGAGGGATCCTACGATGAACCAAAGAAACTCGGCAATGGGGTGCATCACGGCCGTCGTGTGCATCTGCCTTGGGGCCGCCGGGACCGCTCAGGCGGCCGTGGTGCCGTTTTCCAGCTACACGGTTGACGGCGGCAACGCGCTGACCGGCTTCACGGTGCCGTCCGGGATCTATGCCGACGTCGTGCCGGCTTGGAGCGCCAGCGGGGACTACGACACAAGGGGCGACGGCTTCTTGAACTACTGGAATGTCGCTACAAGTCAGGTAAACGGCGTCTCCTCGTTCCTGGATCTCGACCTGGACAACGGCGCGGCCAACGTGGGCTCTTCGACCTCATCCGGCGGCGGCGACTCGGTACTCAACGGCGGCTTCTTGGAGGTGTACTTCGGAGCGAATGTCGTTGGACGGAGTGGAGCCGGCAATGACGTCTACTTGACGGACCTGGGCGGCAACGACGACATCGTCACGTTGCAAGCCATCGACGCGTCTGGGAACGTCCTGGGCGACCAGTCCGTAAGCGTGTCAACATCGGACTGGGGCGGCAGCACGGTTTCCTACGGTTTCAACGTCGAAGTCGGCACCTACCCATCCCAAACCGTCCAGGGTCTGGCGTTTGACGTAGAGGACTTCTTCTCGGGCACGCCCCAGGGGATTCAAGGTATCCAGTTGTCGAGCCCCGACGGGGTCGATTTCGCTTCGGTCGGTTTTACGTCGGACGCCGCCGAGCCCTTCGTCCTCCCGGCGGGCGCCGTCTACGAAGATCGGTTTGATCGGCCGGCAGGAGGCGGCACCGCCCCCCTGGAAGGCTCTGCCCCAAACGTGCGCCCGGGCAGCGAGACTTGGGACGTAGTGAATGCCGGCGGCACCGGATGGGATACGGACGGGAGTGTCTTGCAGAATACCATCGATCAGGATAAGGCCGTGCTTCCGTGGTCGCCCGCCGGCCCCGGCGTCTACGCCTTGAACGTGAGTGTGGACGTACCCGACGGTGCGAGCGACACCCAGTGGATGGGCGTCGGCTTTCGTTCTGCCATAGGTGGCGAGCCTTGGGAGAACATCGGGCCCTGGATGCTCCTACGCAGCACGGGGCGGGTGACGACCTTCGCGAGTGGAACCGACGCCACTCGAACGAACTACGATGGCTACGACACGGGCTGGCACGAGCTTATGATCGAACTGGATACGACTGGCGCACAGTGGACGGCCACGTACTACATCGACGGCGAGCAGAAGCACACGGATACCTACACCACCAATCCGGCGATCAGTTACCTGGCGCTCGTCAGTAACGACCTTTCTGCCGCGCAGATTGGCTACTTCGACAATTTCCGGCTCGAAGTCCCAGGGATCATCATCCCCGAGCCCTCCACCTTCCTGATCTGGTCCCTCGGCCTGGTGGGGCTGGCGTGGTGTGCGAGGAGGCGGCGAACCAAGTAACCAACCGGGCCTCGTGGCCCGTTTCCCGGAGCCGTCGGGACGCCCCGCGGCACTTTGCGAAAACTGCGTACCAGAAAACGACCCACTTTCTGAGGAGAGACGAACATGCAACTGAATGCACGTCCACCCATCGTCGCCGCTGCCGCGGCGTTGCTGCTCGCGATTGGATCCAGCCAAACCCAGGCGGCTCCCATCACCTGGACCATCCAGGACATCGACGGCGGAGCCGGCGTGGGAGATCTGGGCATCAGCACGAACGGCGCGTTGATTGAGGCCTCGAACTTCGGTGGAACCGGCGTACCCGACGTGACCGTCAACTCCGTTCTGTTCTCTGGCGTCGATTTTGTAGGTGGCGGCAGTCCGACCAATCTAGTTGGCTTGACTTATGACACGTTTCAAACAGGGGCAGGGACTTCCACAGGTGGTTTCATTGATATCTTGACCGATACCATAGGGTTTGATAGCGGACCCAGTGTTCAAACGGCCAATTTGACCGGCTTGGTTTCGGGCAATATCTACGAAACGCAGTTTATCCTGTCGCATACCCCAACCAATCGCACCCTTGCGATTAGCGACGATGAAGGCAATACTGCGGTTCTCAAAACCCGGAATCCGGCGCAGATCGCAACCGGTACCTTTGTAGCTAACGGGACAATACAGCCGCTCTTGTTCGAGGCAAGCACCGGTTCGCAGTTAATGAACGGCTACCAACTCCGTGATTTGGGTCTGGGGCCGCCCCCGCCGCCCCCGCCCGTGACGGTTGCCGAATTCGACGTGAATAGCGGCGCAAGCCCGACGCAAGACGGTTTTCTGGGACTTGTCAACACGGGAACTGGGACGCAAAACGGTGTCACATTAACATCTACTACTCTTGACGAGTTTCGCGACCGAGGCGCCGGCGGCGCTCTATCTGGGCATCCCCTTGCTGCCTTGCTGCGAGACTTCGGTTTCGAGAACGACGCGTCGACCGTCACTTTTGATCTCGATGGGTTGACGCCGGACACCGAGCATGAACTGACAATCTTCTCGTACGATCGGAGTGGAAACAACGGTTCGACGGTTGACTGGTATCAGGACGCTATTGCCGGCAGCCCGTTGGCAACCCATGTGAACAGGTCAGTGTTCCCAGACGGAGCCGATTTTACGCTCAACGTTTCTTCGGACGGTGCCGGGCAGATCCGCCTCGTGGCTGATATCCAGACTGGGATTCTCCTCTTCAATGGCATGCGCGTCGCGGAGGTGCAAGCCGTCATCATCCCCGAACCCTCCACCTTCCTGATCTGGTCCCTCGGCCTGCTCGGACTGGCGTGGCGTGCCCGGAGGCGGCGAACCAAGTGAACGACCGGGCCTCGTGGCCCGTTTCCGGGGCCGTCGGCAAGTCGGCGGCTCTTTTCGAAGACCGAGTCCCAAGAAACGACAGGAAGGGGCAAGTGGCGGTGGTTGGCAGTCGGCGATGGCCCGAATCGCCGTCCGCCGCCGAACCCTTGGACCCAGGTAACCCCTGCTTCTCTGAGGAGCGTCTCCCATGTTCAAGCACCTCCTTCTGAGCGGTCTTGGTCTGACGATTCTCTTCGTCGCTTTGGGCTCGGCGTCCGGCCAGCCCCCGCCCGTGGGGTGGTACCGCCTGGATGAAGCGTCCGGCCCCACGGCCTTTGACTCGGGCACGTCCGGCAGTAACGGCGATTGGTTGCTGCCACCGCCGCTCTGGGTGGGCGGCATAGAAGGCCAAGCCCTGTCCTTCGACGATTCCGTGCCCACCGCCGGACTGCACGCGCCGTCTACGTTCAGTTTGGGGACCACCAACGTCTCCGTCGCGGCCTGGGTGAACCTCGATTCAACCTCCGAGAGCGGGGCCTTCGTCAAGATCGGAGATCCCTTGACCGGCTACGGACTGGGGGTGGGCGGCAGCAACTTCGACAACGGTGGCAATGACCTGATCGGCCTGTATGAACAGATAAGCTGGCACGATACGAACACAACCCTTGGGACCGGCTGGCACCACGTGGCCTTGGTCGTCGACGGCAGCGGGCACCCCACGTTCTACCGCGACGGTGCGCCGCTGGGTTATACGAGCACTGCCACGCCTTTGACGCCGACCGGCAATGAGACCACGATGGGCGGCTACATCGCCAGCAACGGGAATAACCGGTTTGTGGACGCCATCGTCGACGACGTGCAGGTCTACAACCGGGCGCTGAATCTCACCGACGTGAACACGATCATGGGATCGCCGGGCACCACGCTTAGCGGCGCCGTCGCCCAGTGGAAGATGAACGAGGGGGCCGGCACCACCGCGGGCGCGTCGGTCGGCGGCGTCGACGCCACGATGACCTCGCCAACGATCGTCCCCGGCCTTATGGGCAACGCACTGCGGTTCGAGGAGGATCGCAACGATCAGGTGGCGGTCAACTCGACCTTCGGCCTCGGCTCGACCGGGATGACCATGGCCATGTGGGTGGATCTCGAGTCGGCCTCTGAAAGCGGCGCGTTTCTGAAGATCGGCGACGTCGACACCGGCTTCGGCCTGGGCGTCGGCGGATCGACCTTCGACGATGCCGGCAACAACCTCATCGCCCTGTTCGAGAAGGTGCGGTGGATCGACTCCGGGGTGGACATCGGGACAGGGCCGTGGCACCACGTGGCGATGGTGGTCGACGCTGCGGGCCTGCCCGAGTTGTTCATCGACGGCGACTCGATCGGCACGTTCCCCGGCACTGCCGCGCTGGCCCCGGGGGGCAATACAACCTCGATCGGCGGCTACATCGCCAGCAACGGCAATGACCGATTTGTGGACGCCACGATCGACGACGTGCGGATCTACAACGAGGCCCTGACCGACGACCAGATCCGCGCCCTGGTCCGCGCCGCCACCTCCGTCATCCCCGAGCCTTCCACGCTCTTGATCTGGTCGCTGCTGGGCGCGATGGGGTTCGGGACGCGGTGTTTGAGAAGGAAACGGCGGGTCTCTTCCGCTTCGCGACCTTCGTGATTCCCGCCTCAAGTCCGATTTAGCAGGAGAGAACCGCCATGAAGACTTCACTGCTCTGGGTGCTCTCGTGTGCCCTCGTCGTATCGCTGATCATCGCGGCCAATGGATCCGCCGCCGCAGCGCCAACCTTCACTTTGGGCGCCCCGGGCGAGGGCGTGACGACGGATCTACTCGACCACTCCCAAGGGACCCGGCTGGCCGGGTCCTCACGGATGCACGACCAGTGCAGTTCTTGTGGCGTTTCCAATGCGCGATCGGCGATCGGGTTCACCAGCTCCAGCTTCATTGAACCCCTCCACTCGACGTTCAGGGACGGACTGAGTGCGGGAACGGTCGACTCGATCACCTACATGTTGCCGAGTCCGATCACGGCCACCAGCTTCGACCTGCGGCTGACCGACGACGGGGCCAGCAACTTCCGCATGGCCAGCGCGTTCAGTCTCGAAGCCAGCACCGACGGCGTCAACTTCACGACGATTTCGTCCGCTGCGCTGCCCGTCTACGACGGCATTACGATCAGCGACGCCGCGCCCACGATCGTGGCCGATGCGCAGTTCTTCCGTTTGAACGTCACCCGAGCGGGCACGGGCGGCGTGCGCCTGCGCGAACTTGATCTGTTCGGCACGACCGGTGGAGCACCTCAGTACGTCGTCGATCCGGACATCCTCAACGCCACGACCAACGGCGCCGGCGACGAGCCACCAGGTCTCAGTTACAACTTCGCGCGCAGCAGCGCCGTGGTCAGCGGCACCGACACGGTCGAGGACGCCTTCGGCAACAATGACGGCGCCGTGGAACCGGGGACCTTCATCTTCGACAACAACCGCACGCCCGACAACGATAACGGCACCATCGGCGATGGCGGCGAGACCGTCGACTACATCGAGTGGAAGACCACGCAGCCCGTCACGCTGGCGGGCCTCGAACTCCTCGTCTCGGGCGATGGGGAAGGTTCCAGCAATCGAGGCACGGAGTTGATACGGATTTTGGTGGAGGGTACGGAGGTCGACCTCTATGACAACAACCGGGACGGCACGGGCGGCGCCGGGAATCCGCTGGTTCGCATCTTCCAAGGCGGCCCGGTCACGGGCGACGACTTCCGTATCGAGGTGACGCACAAGACCAGTCCGGGAGCCAGGATCCAGGAGATCAATGCCGTTCTGTTCGTCGAGCCCTCGGGCGTCATCCCCGAACCCACCGCCTTCCTCATCTGGTCCTTGCTGGCCGGACTGGGCATGGGGCTGGGTTGGCGGAGGAGGAAGTAAACAAGCGGGAACGAGTTTAAGAAAACCACCGAATTCCCGGACAGCCCCGAAGGCAAGGATCGGGGGTTCGGCGGGGAATAGATAAGCGCGAAGGGAAGGTAGAGCCCCACAGCGGGTCTGCCTTCTCGGGTCCCTTTGGTTGCGGCCGCAGGCCACGTCGAAGTGTGGGCAAACAGGTGGACCAGGAATTGGCGGTCTCTCGCTGGGAAGAGCCGATCTCCCCGGTGGCAAAGCATCACTCTTAGAGGGAGGAACACGAATGGGCACTCGACCGAAACTGACGACTGGTTTGACTCTTGCCGCGATGTTTACCGCAGTGTCGGCAATCGCGGCGCCGATCGGGCTGACTTCCGCCGTAGCCACCTACGACCAGGGCAACCCGTACACGATCGCCACCACGATCGACAACAACCTTGGCAGCAGCAACGGGTGGGGAGTTTACAACGGGCAGACGAGCGCGCAGACCGCGGTGTTCACGGCCGGCGCGCCGGTCAACTCCGACGAACTGAAGTTCCAACTGTTGTTTCTCAATCAACATTCCAACCACATGGTGAAGCAGTTCCGCCTGTCGGCCACCACCGATGCAACGCCCTCGCTGGGCGGTTCCTGGACCGAGCTGGCCCCCGTCTCTATGTGGGCACATAATCCTAGTGCACTGACCGACGCGGGCAGCAATCAGGTACACTCCACCGGCGGATCCGGATCCAACCGGCAAACGTACACCGTCAACACGACCTCCGGCGGCTTGTCGAACATCACCGGGTTCCGGCTGGAAACGTTCCCGATCGGCGGAACCCTCGGGTACGCCAGCAACGGCAACTTCGTTGTGACCGAAGTGCGAGTCAACGACACGGCCACCTTCGCCACCGGCGGCAGCAACGATAGTTCACTGGCGTTCACACACAGTTCGACTGACTTGCTCAATGGGATCGTCGGCACGTCGTCGATTCCCGTAACCGGCGGTGCCTATAGCAGCGGCATGCCCGAACTGACGAACGGCCTAGGCACCGGCACTCCCGGCAGCCCCAACGACCGCCGCACCTTGGCCAACTCCAACACGGCCAACTGGGTCCAGACGTATGACCTGGGACTTACTTCCTCCGTGTGGGCCGAGATTGCGGCAATCCGTGTCTTCAGCCACAATACCGATGGCCGGGTCTTTCAGGACTACGACGTAGAGATCTCACCCGATGGGACCAACTGGAGCATGCTGCGGGCCGGCATCACCAATGGCACAAAGACGTTCGACCTCAACAGCGGGGCCGGCACCTCTGGAGACTACGTACACGATTTCTTCGCCACGGAGGTACGCTCGCTCGGTGGCGGCTGGCTGACCAACCCAGGGGACTACACGCGATACCTCCGTTTTACGTTCCGGCCTGTTACCGGGCCAAGCGACTACCGGTTCTTCATTCCCGGCGGCACAATCAGTGGACACACGTCGCTATACGAGATCGATGTTCTTGGCACAGTGGTTCCGGAACCCTCCACCTTCCTGATCTGGACCCTCGGCCTGCTGGGGCTGATCGGCTGGAGGAGGCGGCGAACCAAGTGACCAACTGGGCCTGATGGCCTGTTTATCCGAGCCGTCGGGACGCCCGGCGGCTCCTTACGAGAACTGAGTCCCAGAAAACGACCGTATTCTCGGACAGCCGCCGAGGCGAGGTTCGTGAGTTCGGCGCGGTATCGATCAATAGAAAACGGGAAGTGGAGCCCGTCGGTGGGCACGGCTTCCCGAGTCCCGTTGGCTGCGGTCGCACGCCACGGGAGAAACAGACAGGAGCGGGGAAGTCAAGGACACGTCAGGAGTCGTGATTCCGCCAATCCTCTGCCTTGCTGATCGAACGGTGTAGGAGACCGGACTCTTCCATGTGAGACCTTCACAAGGAGTGTTGTCATGTTGGTTAATCGAATGAGTTGTCTCGTGCTCGGGACGATTGGACTCTTGTTGGCAAGCAGCATCGCAGGTGCTCAGCCTCCGGCAACTAGCTTGTCACAATGGTTTCGTGCCGACGAGTTCTCGGACCCACCGGACAGTAGTGGTGACCTCGTCTCGACCTGGACTGACCAAGCATTGGGGAATGGCGCTCAGAACGTCAGCCAGGGCACGGCCAGTAGGCAACCTACGTGGCAAGATGTGGTCGCCAGCGGCCAGTCGGTGCTCCGCTTTGATGGAGCCGATGATCAGCTTCGCGCTAGTGCCACGCCCGGTATCGGGTCCACGTCCGGATTCGTTTACTTTGGCGTTGTAAAGGCGAGATCGTTCTCGAACGGCGGGCTGGGCGATGGAAACGGAACCTATTTCTGGGACCGGAATACAAGCTCGACCGGCAATCCGCTCGTCGGCCTCAAAGCGGTGGGCGACAAGTACGGTTTCCAGAAGCGCCTGGACAGTGGAGGCGGATTAGGGGGGGTAACGTCAACGTCGGACCTTTCTGTTTCGGCGTTCGAGATTGTGACCCTGCGCCGCAACACGGCTTCCAATAACCTAGAAATCTACGTGAACGGTGCTCTCGAGCAGAGTACAGCCATAGGCGCTGCTGATGCGCTGACACCGCAACCCATTGTGATCGGCGGTCACGACAGTTTCCCGGGCACCGCCCTAAACGGAGAGATCGCGGAGGTCCTGATCTACAGCAACGATCTGAGCGCGACCGATTTCAACACCGCGGGAAAATACCTGGCCGACAAGTACGGACTCCGGACTGCCTTCAATCCCGATCCCGCGGCGACGGTTCTCTTTTCCGACAGCTTCCTGACAAACGGAAACAGCCAGAACATCAACACCAACCTGGCAGGCCGGCAGAGCGGCACGTTGGCAACGGCCCCGTACAGCGAAGTCACCGGGTTGCACGGTGTTAACTCGACGCAAGTGGATCATGCCTTAGCCAACGGGACGCTAGACTTCTTTACGCAGCAGGGCGACACGACGGTGAGTGCTTCCCCCGACATCAACCCGAACACACCGCTCGGTGCCAGCGGGAAGATGGTGATCGAGTTCGATGTGAACCCGGAGGTTCGTCTGGGCACCGACAATGGCACCTTCGCAGATTTCGTATTCGCGTCTGACCTCCAGAACGCGGCGGGCGGTGCTGCTACGACGGACGGTATCGGCCTGCGCCTCGTGGTTGATTCCTCTGTCGGAACCGTGGGCGACTTTGAGCTGTACGACGGAACTTCCGGGGCCACGCTGCTGGAAACGACCGGATCGTTCCTGACCGCCGGCAAGACGAGCACCAACGACTACTTCAACATTCGCTTCGAGCTGACGGCACCACTCTTTAACGGTGTCACGCAGACTGGGATTGACCTGTTCATCGACGACTCTCTCCGCCACTCGTTCACCACTGACGCCGGATTCGGCAACAACTTCCTGAGCTTGTATGGCGGAAACGCAGCAACCGGCACTGCCGCGGCGTACGCCTTCGATAACCTGCTGGTTCTTGAAACAACGTCGGCGATTATCCCCGAGCCCTCCACTCTTCTCATTTGGTCCCTGCTTGCCGGGCTTGGTGCAGGCTATACGTGGCATCGGCGAAAAAGGGTAGGCCCGGCCGGGCGCCGCTGTTGACGGAAACGCCGATCCCGGTAGACTTCTCTATTGGAGAGCGCCCAGGAGGGTCGGGCGCGGCGGCAGGAAAGGTCCTCGCTTCCCGGAGCACCGTGAGCATGCGTTCACGGCGGGGCTTTACGCTGGTCGAGCTGCTGGTGGTGATCGCGATCATCGGCATCCTGATCGCGCTGTTACTGCCGGCGGTGCAGGCGGCACGCGAGGCTGCCCGGCGTGGACAGTGCAGCAACAATCTGAAGCAGCTCGGGCTTGCCATGCACAGCTACCACACGACGCACGGTATCCTGCCCAGCGGCGTGGCCTACGACGGCCCCACCGACGGATCGGTGCCTTCGGAGTGGCAGACGGGCAAGGGCTGGCTGGTCAGCATTCTGCCGTACGCGGAGCAGCAGCCTTTGTACGAGCTGTTCAAGCCGGGTTTCTCCGGCAGCTTCTGGGCCAACGAGGGGATACGCCGGTCGGAGTGTCGGGACGCGGTGAAGACACAACTGCCGATGGTGCAGTGCCCCTCGGATACGACCGTCTCGCAAAACTCCACGGAGCAATGGCAGTGGGACGGCATCGAAGTGGCGCTGACCAGCTATAAGGGGGTGATGGGCGACAACCGCATGGGGGGCAGTGCCAGCGTCCATCCCGGCAGCGAGCCCGACTGCCACAGGACGCGCAAATGCAACGGCCTGTTCTGGCGAAACAGCTACCTCAGCCCGATCCGGATCGAGGACATCCGCGACGGGACGTCGGGCACGCTGATGATCGGCCACAGCCGGCCGCGGTACTTCCCCTGTTCGGCGGCCTATTTCAGCAACGGCGACTACGCCAGCACCTATGCCCCGATCGATTCCGAGGGCAACTACCAGATGCGGACCCGCGGGCGCGCCGGGTTGAGCCCGGGGCAGTACGCCGTCACCGTGGTCGCGCTGGAACCCAGCCAGGAGCCATCCTCGCCGTTGGGGATGCCCAGCCCCGGCAAATCGTTGATTCCTCCTCGATATTCCTCGGTCGAACGCAGCGATCTGCGTTTCACCGTAGAACGGGGAGCGAACCGGATCGACCTGAAACTCAAGACGGATTGAAGGAGTTCTCGCCGCGTCGCTTCCGAGGGTCAATTCGGCAAACACGAGTCCTCTGTTGAACAGGAGAATTGCCACCATGCGTGCCCACACTGCTTGTTCGCACTGCAGCCGCTGCCCATTGCCGACGCTCAGTCGCCGACGATTCGTTCAGACGGTCGGCGCCGCGGCAGCGACGCTCGACCTGGGGGTGCTCGATTTCGCCTCCTCGTTGTTTGCCGGCGAACCGAGGCCGGCCGGTAGGCCGAAGGTCGGCGTCGTCTACATCCGCCCGCCGAAGCCGGAAATCGTCAGTTGGCCCGGCGGCAATTGTGATACCGACGCCCAGCAGGCCCTCTTCACCAAGAAGCTCCGCGAGGCGGCCGAGAAGCTCGACGTCGAACTGTGCGTGCAGGACAAGCCGGTCAACACCGTGGAGGAGGCAGGCGCGTATCTGGCCGGCCTGAAGGAGTCGCCCCCCGACGGGTTAATCATCGGCGCCATGTGTCTGCGCCGCTGGGGAGAAGTCAAACACGTGGCCGAGAACCGCGGCGACATACCGACCGTCATTTACAGCCACTTGAGCGGCTTCACCGCCCATCTCAACGGAGTGCGGACTCTCCCGAAGTGCGGGCCATGGCGGACTTCTACGCCAAGACTGCCAGGAAGGTCATCGAGCCGAGCCAAGACGAGATCCTCCAAGCGGCCAAGAACTACATTCTCTGCCGCAAGCTCATGGACGAGGCCCAATGCGACGCGATTACCATGGACTGCCTGGGCCTGAAAGACCCGGTGTGCGTGGCCTTCTCCAAGCTGTTGGACGAGGGCATCGTGGCCACCTGCGAGCGCGACGAAGGTGGGGTGCTGGCGCAGCTCATCACCGCCCACGCGTTCGGCCGGCCCGGCTTCATCCAGGACCCGTCGCCCAACACGGTCAACAACACACTGATCGGCGCCCACTGCACCTCGCCTACGAAGCTCAAGGGCTTCGACGATCCCTACCGGGCCCCGTTCGAGCTCCGCAGCTATCACACCCGGACCGGCGCCTCGCCGCAGGTCTTCTGGCCGGTCGGGGACGACGTGACCGTCATCGAGCTCGGGGGCTCGACCACCCTTCTGGTCGGCACCGGTCAAGTGGTCTCAAACATCCAGCAACCGCCCTCGGGCTGCTGCCGCACGGCTGTGGAGATCACGCTTGACGGGGCCACCGACACGCTGAACACGAAGGGCTTCCACCAGATCTTCGTGTGGGGCAACCTCGAACGACCACTGATGGCCTTCGGCCAACTCATGGGCCTGGCGGTCAAACCGATCTGTGCGTGAGCAGACTCCCAGCTACTCCTCGCTAGGGGGGATACTTCCAGGGCAACAACCGTGGTCGGAATCGCCGCGGTGGGCCGATTTGAGGGCGGTCCTTGCCCTCGGTATCGTGAGCAGAGCTTCGCTACCACGGGACGCCATGGCCGTCGCCCCCCTCCCGAGGCGCGGTTGGGTCGCCGATGTGCGCCGCGGCCGGAATCCAAGTAGGCCGTTAACAGGGACAGCCACAATCGAGTCTCGCCCGCCGAAGTGGCGGGCCCACGCCGGGCGGACTACTCTCGACCGAGATTGTGGGCCAGGCTATCGCACGAACTGTGACGCGCTGCACTGTGGGGCACGACCTTATCTGCATGACGATTTCGACGCGATTCGCTTAGAAGAGGAAGTGATCGCCCAACCGCCCGTCGTGCTCTGGCCGAACCTCGCCGCCGCGGAAGAAGTACCGCCGGACGTACGCGAGCAGTTGATCGAGCAATTGGCCAGGGACGGGGCGACGCAGGCCTCCGTTCGCTCCCTATCCGACCACGCCGTCGCCTGCACGCTCCCCTGCGCTGCACTGGCCGTGGAGCTGGGCATTTCCACCGCGTTGATCCCATGCGATTGTGGCGCCATGCCCGTATTGCATACCCTTTATCATCGTGGCTCGCCGTCCTTTCACCGGTCGATTCAGGCTGACTCAGACGGCTGAGCGGTGGTCGCTTCCAGGGTCATTTGCTTGCTGGAAACGCAATCCCGGTACAAAATGAAGGACTAGCAGACGCAACGTCACCGGAACGGATCGTGGCGGTGAAGAACGGCTCTGTCCAACGATGGGGCACAGATGCCCAGCGCGAAGGGAACAACCGGCAAGATGAAGGCGGTCTCCATCATTGTCCGGACTAGGAACGAGGCCGCTTGGATCGGCCGGACGTTGGCGGCGGTTTTCGCCCAGGATTTCGGTGGCGCCGAGGTCATCGTCGTCGACTCCGGCTCCGAAGACGCCACGCTGTCGATCGCGGCGGCGTTTCCCGTGACGATCCTGCAAATTCCCGCGGAGAGTTTCACGTACGGGTACGCCCTGAACGCGGGAGCCCGGGCGGCACGCGGGGATTGCCTCGTGGCCCTGAGCGCGCACGCCGAGCCGGCGAACCGGCGTTGGCTTTCGGAATTGATGCGCCCGTTTGAGGATCCGCGGGTTGCAGGTTCGTCGAGCAGGCAAATCCCTCACCCCGGTCACCGGTTGGAGACGTACCTGGTCTTCTGGCGGGCGCTCTACGCATTGCGATTTCGACCTCGCCCGGTTTATCGTTACCTGTTCAGCAATGCCAGCTCGGCCGTTCGGCGCTGCCTATGGCAAGAGCATCCCTTCGACGAGAAGCTCGCCTCGTGCGAAGACCACTTCTGGGCCCTGCGCATGCAGAAGCTCGGCTACCGGATTGCCTATTGTCCGGCATCCGTGGTGCTCCACTCGCACAAGGTCCCCGTGACGACCAGATTGAAGAGAGACTGGCGTGAATTGAGCGCGCTGGTGAAAGGGTACTGCCAACGTGGACGCGCAGGAGACGCTACGCGCGAAGAGGCGTAGCCGTGGTCGATCGAGATACACCTGGCAGGCGGGGCGGTTGCTGCTGCGCGCGATCTGCCCCCGGTTGGGCGCCGGAAGAGCCGCGTTGCACCACGCGACGGAAGAAGGAATCGCCTACGACCTCTACGAGCCGGCGGCCGCAGCGCGCCGGACCTTCGTTCTGTTGTACGGACTGAGCCTGGCCGGCGAGCAGGACGCTCGCTTAGTGCGGCTTGCGCGGGCCTATCTCGGTTCCGGTTTTCGCGTAGCCGTCCCCAGTCTGGCCGGGTTGAAGACGTTCCGCTTCGACCGGGGCGACAAGCGGGCGATTACTGACCTGGTAGCTCACTTGCACCGACGGCACGGCGGCCGGATCGGTATTACCGGCTTCAGCGCCGGGGCGGGAATGGCCTTGGCCGCGGCCGCCGATCCGGCGGTGGCCGACCTGATCGACCCACTGATGCTCTTCGGCCCGTACTACAGCCTGGCCGACCTGTGGACCGCGTGGCAAGCGTGTGACGTGCCCGCGTCGAACCGCGGCAAGGACTGGGATTGCTTCATCTGGACGCGAATGGTCTCGGCCTTTCGCCACCGCGACTCGCTGGGACTGGCGCCGGACGAGGAGCGGGAACTCGTCGATCTGCTGCGAGACTATTGCACCGGCACGCCGCTGCGACGAAAGCGGGAGTTCTACGAGCGCGTCCTGCGAGGGCGGAACGTACACCTCCGGAATGACGCGCCACCGGACGAACGGACCCTCCAAGAGCTTTCTCCCCGGGGTCGGATGAACCACCTCAGCAGCCGCGTCCTGATCCTGCACGACTCGACCGACCGCCTCATTCCGCCCGACCACTCGCAGCGCATCGTGGAAGAGCTTTGCCGGCGTCGGGGGCCCGATGCGCAGAAGCTCCTGATCACTCCGCTGATGTCGCACGTCAGCCCGGCTTCCGTTTGGCGAATCCTCGACGCCTTGCGCATCGTGCGGCTGGTGGGAGAGATCTTCGTCGGCTAGGAGCGAAAAAAGGGACCGGGTTTGCTTTTGCGAGACACCGTTCGCGCCGTTGCCGTAGGGCAAGCCCGGCCCGTTTGTTGTTCACAGGGCTCTTCTTTGTTCTTCGGAGAGAGCCCTTCCCGGAACGTCCAAAGGACGAAGCCAACCGCCACGATGAACAACAGCTCCGTGCTCTCTTCCCAGAACGCGCTCCACGCCAGGCTCCGAGCGTAGAAACTCGTCAGGACCAGGCGGAAAAACCCGAAAACCAAAGGGCCCATTGCCGCCGCGAACGTGAGCTTGGCCGACGGCAACGGGTCGTCCCGCTTCAGGCTCAAGATGAGCAACGACGCCGTGAGCAGAAGGACGGCGACGATCGGGCAATAGAGAACCTCGAATGCCTGCTGATACCACAGGTGCGAGTACCCGTAAGGGGTGCCGAAGATCTCCGTGTTGTACGAACCGGGGGCCCAGTCCGCGCAGAGCGGCATCAACGCCAGCACGATGCACGCCGGAAGGATCAGAAAGAACATCCGTTTCAGGCCGCACGGCGCGTCGGCGTACTTGACGCACCGGCGGCAGAGGCTGAGCGAGGCGCACTTGCGATCCGGGTCGCTGAGCATCAGGATTCGCCGGTCTACCCCTTCCAGGACGGCGTACGCGGCAAACCCGAAGCACAGGAGCATGCCGAGCATGTGGAAGTACTCGAGGAGATAGGAGGTCCCGTGGAAGAGCAGGTAGTTCACCAGGCAGCAGTTCTCGCCCACGAAGAAGGAGACCATCGCCCATCGCAGGGCCGCAAGATCGGCGGCCTTGCTCCGCCAAAGGACAATGGCCAGGGCCAGGGAGAGCAGCGTGTAGACCGGCTTGATGACGAATCCGCAGACCACCGCCGCGAGCTGTTGGATCCAGGGCGACCGGCGGAAGGGGAACTCGACGGTCTCGCCGGAAGCCGTCCTCCACCGATCGAAGACCTCGGCTTTCGCTCCCGCCGCACTCCCGATCCATTCCTGGATCCCGCCGCGGACGTTGACGACTCCTTCCACGCCCAGGCCGGCAAGATGCCGCGCCGCGCGGGTGCTGCCCACGCCGGCGCGGCAAACCATGAGCAGCCGCTTGTTGCGAAACCGGTCGGGCAGGTCGCCGGGGTGCTTCAAGGCGAGTATCTCGTCCAGCGGCCAGCTCGTCGCCCCGTCGATGTGTCCGGCCCGATAGTCGTCCGCCGGGCGAACGTCCACCAGCAGAGCCGACTCACCTTGCCGGCGTAGAAGCTCCTTGGCCTGCGGGGGGGTGACGGTCGCCAGGCCGCCGAACTGGAGCCAGTAGAGAATCAGCGGTGCTGCGCCGCCCCCAACGATGATCCCCCAAAGCAGCCATCGTGGGGTTCTTGCGGACGTTTCGGGACGGTCAGCCAGCGGTGTCACGGGTTCTCTCCTGAGGCTTATCGCGTGCCGCGGCTCTTCGGCCCATCACATTCCGGACGCACGCGGGGATGAAGTTCCCGTCCGGCTGAGGGTAGACGTTGCAGCAGCGCCTTACGCGGGCCAGATCAAAGGTATCCGCGTCCTGAAAGGCGTGGATGAAAATCGACTTGATCCGCCGCTCGGCGACCGTAAAGGCCCGACGCGGATCGAATCCGCAGCACGACAGGTCGTCCAGTATCTTGCGCAGCGTCGTCATGACGGCTTCCGTATCCGGCGCGGTGCCGGCCGGGCCGCTCCACAGCTCGTAGACCATGTCCCTGAGGCTGCCGTATTCCTCTTCGTCCAGCCCGAAGATCGTGCGATTCGCCAGGCAGTCCATCATTCTCGACGCCTCCACGAGGCGGTTGAGCGACACAGTCCCGCCGTGGTCGAGCACGAGGTAGTATGCCAAATTGAAACAGAGCGGGTGGCTGCACGGCAAGGGTGCGAAGTCCGCGGCACGGACGCGCGGGGCGCCGGCTTGGTCGAGCCGCCTGATGACGTCGGGAATCGTCAGCCGTCGCACCTGCCCGGCAAGGCGCGACCCCCGCCCCGCAAAGGCGATCGGCTGGATCATCAGGCTGACCACGTGCGGCTGGGAGAAGAGGTAGTCCAGGATCGGCCCGAACTGATCGTCGTTCACGCCGCCGGCCGCCGTAACCGTCAACGAGGTCGAGACGCTTGCTTCGGCGAGCAGGTCGAGAATGCGGAGCTTTTCCCGGAACAGCTTCCGGCCGCGAAGGACCTCGTAGGCCGTCTGCTCGAAGCCGTCGAATTGCAGGGACACGACGACGTTTCTCTCGCGTAACTCGGTGAGCAGGTCGCTGCGGCGGAGCAGTGCTAGGCCGTTCGTGGAGATGCTCAGTCGCACGATTTCCGGCCGGCGCAGGGCCTCGTCGATCATCGCCGACAGATTCGGGTGCAAAAGCGGCTCCCCGCCGGAGAGATTCAGCACGTCGATCTGGCCCTCGCTTTCGATCAATGCGTCGAGCACGCGCCGGAACTCCTCGGGCGTGAGGTCCCAGCTTTCCCCGGCGTCGACGAGGCACGCCGGACAGCTCAAGTCACAGCGGGACGTGATCTCGACGACCGGCAGGCAAACGTGCTGCTCGTGCCGATCGCACAGCCCGCAGCCTTCCGGACAGGCCGCCTCCGACCGGCCGGCAAAGCGCCGCGGTATCCAGGCCGGCTTCACGTAGCGCTGCGTTCCCAGGTAGTCCGCCGGATCGCTGCGCACCAGGTACTGCCCGTTGCCATGTTCGGGGCAGAACTTCCGGAAGTAGACGCTCCGGCCGTCCGTAATCATTTTGGCCGGCACGACGCGGCGGCACGTGTTGCAGACGGAGTGCGTTATGCCCAGCGTTTCCATCGGCACGGCTCGCTTTCGGGTTCACGGTTCGACATAGAACCGCTCGTCCTGCCTCCGGTAGAGCAAGTTGTAGGTGCAGGCGGGAATCAGCCTGCCCGGCTCCGAAGGAACCAGGTCGGGACAGAGCATCGCTCGCGAGCAATCGAAGGAGTCTTCATCCATGTGGGCGTGCAGGTACACCGTGCGCACGGCCGACTCGGCGATCTGCTGGCGCTGGAAGTCCGTCAGCGGCGTGTCGGCCGGATACAGCCTCTCCACCAGGCGCCGCAATACGCTCAGGTGGTCGGTCTCGCCCGCGGCGTAAAGCTCGTTGATCACGTCGACGAAGAAGGCGTCTTCCCGGCCCGGACGGACCAGGTACGAGTCTTTCAACAGTTCCGCCACCCGTTCTCGCGGCGCGAGCCGGCCAAACGGCAACAATTCGTCGCCGCTCTTGAGCATGTAGCAGACGAGGTAGCAGAGCGGATGTGCGGAGGGCCGGGACGTGAAGTCGTCGAAGCGAAGCGCTCCGCCGGACCGTTCGCAAACGATTCGCGCGGCCAGGTCCACGGGAATGTGGCGCGGTTTTGAGCCTATCCGAAAAGGGGTCTGACCCCTTGAGTCGAGGGGGCCTGACCCCTTTTCGGATAGGCTATTGGCGAAGCTACCGCCGCCCTGGCCGGTGTAGGTCATCGTCTGCACGGTGAGGCTGAGCACGTTGTCGTTCTCCCGCATCAGCTTGAAGAGGTCGGCCACCGCGTCTTCGTTTTCGTTGCGGACCATCACGTTCAGGAGCGTCACTTTCACCCCCGCGCGGGTGAGGTTCTCGATGGCCTTCCGTTTCACGCCGGTAAGATCGCGGCCGTGCAAGCGGCGGCTGAGCTGCGCGTCGAACGTGTTGAGCGACAGAATCACGTAGACGTTCCGCGCGGCGAGCTCCTCGCAGAGTCGATAGTCTTCGGCAAGCCGAACGCCGTTGGAATTCATCGTCACGCGGCCGATTTCCGGACGCCGGCCGGCGTCGAGGATATCGAGAATCTGCGGGTGCAGCGTCGGCTCGCCGCCGGTGACGTTGATCAAGTCGACCCGGCCCGACGACTCCACGATCCAGGCCACCAGCCGCCGCATCTCTTCGACGGGCATGTGGTAGGGCCGGTCACTCCGATTGTACGTGAAGCAGATCGGGCAGCGCAGATTGCAGGCGTTGGTGACGGAAATGACGGGAAGCTGGCAGGGGGAAGCGTGCCAGGCACACGGTCCGCAGTCGTAGGGGCATCCCCGCTTCGAGGGCCTTGCCCCCGGCAACGGGGACCGGTCCGGCATGGCCTTCAACACGTTGCTCAGGTACCAGTCCCGGTCCGCCGCGATCAGGGCCGGCTCGTTCGAGCAGGTCGGACAGAGGCTTTCCTGCCAGACCGCCCCGTCCCGGAAGAACACGCGAGCAGGCACCACGGCGCGGCACCCTCGGCACATTCCCCGGACGGTCGTGAAGTAGGTGAAGTCTCTTTCTTTCAGGCGTGCCATGGGGACCCCCAACGAAAAAGGGACCTGGTTTATTTTGCCGGCAAAATAAACCAGGTCCCTTTTTCGTTCAATGGTCGCTCGGGCCGATAGATTTCGCCGTACAATACCCGCAGGTCGTCCGGATCGTGGTAGTCGGCCAGTTCGACGGGCACTGCCAGGCACCCCCGGCCCTCGGCGATCACCCGGCCTGAGTCCGAGGCACGGCCGTCGAAGGTGATTCCGTCGTCGCGATAGCTGCGCACGTCGGCTTCCATGTGCAGGTGCCCCCCGGGCCGCAGCGGGCCGTGGAAGCGGATCTCCTCGAATCGCACCACGAGGCCCATCTGCGAGAAGTCCGAGGAGAGCACGATCAGCCAGTTACCCAGTTGGAACAGGCTCTCCACCACGAGCGGGTGCGGCAGATGGGGCGGCTCAGCGAAAGCCGCCTTGAGCCGGTACTCCTCGAACGAGACCGTCTTGGTCCCGTGGATGCTCCGGCGGGATTCCCAGGCGAGGATCCGGTCGACCATGCGAAACTTCATCAGATTCCTCCGTCGACGAGGATCGCCTGGCCGTTGATGTAGCTGCTGCGGGAATCGGCCAGGAAGGCCACCAGCTCGGCGACTTCCTCGGGCCGGCCGCAGCGCGCCAGCGCGCAGTGCTTCTCGTAATCGGCCCGCTGCTTGTCGGGCACGTTGACGCTCACGCCGGCGGTGAGCATACCGGGCACCACGGCGTTGACGCGGACCCGGTAGCGGCCGAACTCCCGCGCCAAAGCCAGAGTGAAGCCGACCACGGCGCTCTTGGCCGTGGCGTAGTGTACCGGCACTTCGAGCATCCGCATTCCGGCCAGGGAGCCCATGTTGACGATGCTCCCCGATTTTCGCCGGATCATCCCCCGCGCAAACGCCTTGGTGACCAGGAACATGCCCTTGGTGTTGACGTCCATGATCAGGTCCCAGTCCTTCTCTTCGATCATGGCGAAGGGCATGACCTGCGCGACGCCGGCATTGTTCACCAGCACGTCGACCGGGCCGATCTCTCGTTCGATCCTCTCGGCAAGCTCGGCCGCGGCCTTCCCGTCCAGCACGTCCAGGGGGAAGGACCGCACGAAGGCGCCCGCGGCCGCCACCTCCGCGTCGAGCTTCCGGGCCTTCTCCGAAGCGGTATGGTACGAATAGGCCACGCGGCAACCCTCGCGGGCAAGCGTCTTGACGATCGCGCTGCCGATCGCGCCGCTGCCGCCGGTGACGAACGCCACCTTCTCTTCAAGCATCGGCTTCTCCCTGTGCTGCTTCGGCGAGCTTGCGCTGGACGACGTGCACGAACACGGCCACGTTCAATACGCCCGGCAGGGCGACTCGGGCCAGCGGCGGCGCGAGCTTCTCGGGCGGGACTTCCGGCAGGGCCGCTTTGAGCTCCTCCAACGCCTCGTCGGTAAGATAACCGTTGCGCTGATAGACCCCGCCGGGAATCCGCGCGCTAATGCGCTGCTCGAACTCGTCCGGCGCAAGCGTCACGCCGAACGTTTCTTCAACGAGAAAGCTCAAGTCCAGCAGGTCGAGCGATTCCGCCCCAAGGTCTTCCATCAGCCCGCTTTCCATGGTGATCCGCTCCGGCGGCACCGCGGTCACCTCCTCGATCAGGGGCAGCAGCTTGTCGAGCACGTCCTGTTCCGTCGCGGGCGTCGCTCCGCCGGCAGACGTGTTCCTTTTCTCTAACTGCATTCGGAATCTCCTTCTTCGATTGCGTCGGCCCGGCCCGCCGGGTGCCGACTCGCCGTCAGTCCCACCGGCCGAGCAGCACCGTGGCGTTCTGTCCGCCGAAGCCGAACGAATTGGAAAGCACGATTCTGCCCGAAAAAGGCCGGGCTCCGTTAGCCACGTAGTCCAGGTCACATTCCTGATCGGGGCACACGAGGTTGATCGTCGGGGGCACGGTTCGACGCCGGATCGTCAGCACGGCCGCGACCGCCTCGACCGCGCCGCTGGCGGCAATCATGTGCCCGGTCATCGATTTGACCGCGTGAACCGGGATCTCGTGTGCACGGCGGCCGAGGCATTGCTTGATCGCCGCGGTCTCGACCACGTCGTTCTTGGGCGTGCCGGTTGCGTGGGCGTTGACGCAGTCCACTTCCCGGGGGTCGATGCCCGCGGAACGCAGCGCCTGCCTCATGCTCTGCACGGCACCGGCCCCGCTGGGATCGGGGTCGGAAACGCGGTAGGCGTCCAGCGAGCTGGCGTAGCCGAGCACTTCGGCGTAGATTCTCGCGTGCCGGGTCTCGGCGTGGGGCGAGGTTTCCATCACCAGGAACGCAGCCCCTTCTCCCAGGACCGTGCCCTCGCGCGAGGCGTCGAAGGGCCGACAGGCCCGCTGCGGCCGGTCGTTCTCCTCGGACAGCACGCGCAGCAGCCCGAAACCACCCAACCCCAGAGGGTTCAACATGCTGTCGGTGGCGCCGACCAGGGCGATCGGCGGCGGCCCCTCCTGCAACATCTGCCAGGCTTCGCCGATCACCTGGGTCCCGGCGGCACACGCCGAGCAGTTCGTGTACCGGCCGCCCTGAAATCCGTATCGCCGGCCGAGAACGTTGCCCGTGCAGTCGAGCGGGGTCTGCAACGGGCGATCGCCCTGATCGTCGAGTATCGAACCGGCAATCGCACGGACGACGTCCGGAGCGTGGGCATAGGGAGTCAAGTCCGCCAAGCAGAACTCCTCGAGGCCCACTCCGACGTGCAGCAACGCGTCATCGAGGGCCTCGTCCGGAAGTGCCGCATCGTCGACGGCCTCTTGCGCGGCCGCCAGTGCCAGGAGCACCTTGCGGTCGCGAATGTCCGACGCTTGCGGAAAGTGGTCGATCACGGCCGCCGCGTCGAAGTCCTTGACCTCCCCCCCGATCCGCACGGGAAAGGCGGACGCGTCGAAGAGCGTAATCGGTCCGATGCCCGACTGCCCGTCCACCAGGTTCGACCAGAACGCTTCGCGCCCGATGCCCACGGGACTGACGACGCCGAGACCGGTAACGACGACCCGATTCATGGGGCTTCCAGCAGGAATGCGGCGTGTTGGGTGCCAAACCCGAGGCAATTCGCGAGTGCCGACGGCGCGTGCGGCTCCGTTGCGACCAGCGCGGCGCCGAGCGCGACCTGGACCGCCGCGGCCGCCGCGAAGAGATTGCCCAAATACGACTTGGGATGCAGGACACCGGACGGTCGCACGCCCGCTTCCCGCATGGCGTTCTGTTCGTCTTCCGTCAGGCAAGGGTCGCCATCAGCGGCCGAGATCACCGCCGGCCGGTCGACGCCGGCCAGGCCCGACAAGACGGCGGCGAAAGCGTCCTTCCTGCTCATGCCCCACCCGGAGGAACGGACCGCGTAGTCGCCGACGCGGGCGAGCGTCCGCGCGCCTCGCCGGGCAGCCTGCCGTTCGTCTTCGAGCACCAGAAAGGCCGCTCCTTCACCCGGGATGCACCCTTGCCCGTGCCGGCTCCACGACGTCAGGGCGCCGAGCTGGTGCAGACTGACGAACGACAGCAGCTCGGTTTTGACGTCGCAGGCGCCGACCAGCGCGCAAGGGACCTCGCCGCGCCGGACGGCCCGGATGCCCGCCGCAATCGCCTGGGCCCCCTGCCCTTCCCACGGCGTGTAGACGGCGTTGGGACCGCGGATACCCTCCAGGATCGAGACGAAGCAGATCGGCATGTTGGCCAGGATTTTGAACGACAGGACGGGCCGGATTCGTTTCAAGGCCACGCCCCCGAAGCGCCCCAAGTCCAGCGAGCCGTCTTGCCCGGCCGCCAACCGCACCAGCGGCCTGACCTCTTCGATGGACAGGCTCGTCAGCCCGGTCGCGCCGTACAGCGCGATCTGCTCGGCGGCATAGGTTTCGCCGGCGGCAATCCCGGCGTCCTGCATCGCCAGCCGGGCCGCCACGACGGCCAGCTTCGCGTCGCGGTTCATCAGCCGAAGCGTCTTGTTCTCCGGAAAGTAGTGTTCGGCGTCAAAGTCGGTAACTGACGCACAGAGGGGACACGAGAGCACACTGGTAGCGAAAGGCGGGGCCGATGCCGCCGACTCGCGTCGTCGAACGCGGTGCGATACCTCACTGAGGCTTCGCCCCAGCGGCGTGACCAGACCGACTCCCGTGATGACTACTCTGCCGGCCACCCGCGCCCGCTCCTTCCTACTCCGGACCCAGCCATACGCGCATCAGTTCCGCCCGTTTCGCTTCGAGCTGGGGGTCGTCCACCTGCTGGAAGGCAAAGACCATTCCCGAAGTGACCACCGGGCGCCCGTCGCGCAACGCCCGGACCGACGTCTTGCCGCCGGCCGTGTTGACCGAAATCACCTCGGCCTGGTACGTCAGCACGTCGCCGGGACGGACCAATTCGCGGAACTTGGTTCGCTCCAGCACCGTCAACAGGGCCTTCGCGTCGTGATCGTATTTCTCCTTCAGACTTGCCTCCAGCAGCAACCCCGCGAGCTGCGCCATCCCTTCGATCATCAGCACGCCCGGCATGATCGGCCGGCGGGGAAAATGATCGTCGAAGAAGTCCTCACTCAGGGCGACGTTCTTGACGGCCTCGGCAGCCTCGCCGACTTGCCACCGGGTAATCCTGTCGATGAGGAAGAATCGCATCGCTCTCTCCGTCTGCCGGACCCTGCCCTTCGCGGTCGACCGGCGCGCGATCACCCGCGGCGTCCCGGGCCTCGGCCGTCGGGCTGACGACGCCATCCGTCTCGGCCAAGGTGCGGCGGCTGAGCGCGACCACCCTACACGAATACGGGCGCGATTGCAGCGGCAGTATAACGCGAGGCTTGCGAAGCCGGCAATCCGGTTCCGACCGAACGTCCCGTCCGTGCGGCCAGTCTTGCGGGGCCCTTCCGTCAATCGCGGAAATGCGATCGACGTGCTCACGCCCGATCGCAGCAACTTCGGATCCGATGATTCCACCTGCCCAGGCGGCCGCCAAGTAGCTGACAATAACGAAACTCTTGGCCACTTCAGGGTGAAGTGCCTTGATAGGGGCCGAAAGCGTCGGCAGCCAAACCGGCCCGACACCGATGGCCGCACCGATCAGGGCACCGTCGAGTATAATGGCCAGCGCGTCACTTGTCGCCGCCGAGTTCCGAGTTCGCACACAGTGAGCGGCGCAGCCACGGTCTTGCCCGGTTCCTTTGGCGCCACACACGGTTGAGGCTGACGCGATTAGTCGTGGCGGTGGAAGGGCAGTCCCCAGTTGCCGCCTCTCAGTGTAAGTCTCCAACTCTGGTGAAAATGGGACGCGAGCAAGATGCTCTTGGAGGTCAATACCCCACGAACAATGGGCTCCTATATCCCCGAGGCGAGCGACTCCTTGCACGCGCCGGTGCGTTGCCGCCGCACGTTGGCAGCTTGCGCTTACCTTGCGTGGTCTGCCCCACTCCCCGCAGTTCTTGGACTGGGCGTAAGGCAGCACGCCGGAAATAGTCTACCGCGGGCTCGGCGCGGGTCTCTTGACCCCGCCGAAACGCCCGACCGGAGGTCTCCAGCAGGCCGGTGGGTTATTTCCGGCGGGCTGCCTAAGTTGCGGCGGTAGCGGAGACCTCCGCGCCATCAATGGGATACACAGGAGCGCAATCATATCGACTACACCGACTAATCGGCCGCCTCGCTGAGGCGTCGGTTACTTGGAGAATTGAGGGCGTGCGGTGGGTGCGAACCTCCCGCTGGAACTGGACGGGAACCGCCCGGCGGCTGATTCCGGGAGAGGCCCTCTCGGCCCATCGGGTGGCCGGCATGGGGTGCAAAGTGCCGCCTGGGGTTGCCGCCGATCGCCGCGTTGAGCATCTCGAAGCGCGGGTGGAGCGTGTCGCGTCGTTGCTGCAAGTGCCGCCCCAGCGCCGCGAAGTACATGGCGCAGTTGGAGTGCCCAAACACCACCGCCAGGATGCGCCCCTGCTCCTCGTCGGGCTTGCCGCGGGCGTCGAGCGGGCGGATCGTAGCGGCGATCCGCTCACCGGCGTGGCGGTGCGCTTCGGGCATCTCATTCGTGCCGTCGGGATACAACCCCGTTTCGTATTTCCCGAGGTAGAGCCCCCCTTCGGTGAAGGGCTTCAGCGTGCCGGGATCGAAAGCCGGGCGCGGAGGGTCGGGGCCCGGCCTCTCTTCTTGCCCCTGGCACGCCTGACATCCCATCGCGACGGCCACGCACAGCGTCAAGATCAACACAGAATCTCGCACCACGGCAGACCTCCTTCTGACCAAGTGCGGAGGTCTCGCGTTCCGAGAACCCCGGCGGCAATAAGTCGCGTGTGTCGATGTCAAACAGTATAACGCTTTCCTCACCGGCAGAGGGGTCACTTCTGAGCGAGCTGGATGAGGTTACCGCACGTGTCCTCGAATACCGCGACGGTCACCGGTCCCCTCTTGGTGGGCGGGGTGCGAAACACCACTCCTTGCCTCTTCAGCCTTTCATAGACCGCTTGGACATCGGCGACCCCAAACGAGGTCAAAGGAATCCCCGCCTTGAAAAGGGCCTTCTGGTACGTCTTGGCCGGAGGGAAGCCCGTCGGCTCCAGGAGCAGCTCGGGGCCGTCCGGCTGTTCGGGTGAGACGACCGTCAACCAGCGGAATTCCCCCACCGGGACATCGGCCTTCTTCACGAAGCCGAGGATTTCCGTGTAGAACTTCAGGGCCTTGTCCTGGTCGGCCACCATCACGCTGGTCACGACAATCTTCATCCTTATTCCGGGCTTCTCGTTCTCTGGACCGGACTTCTTGGGCGTGTCTTCAGCCCGGAGCATGACCGCCATGCACAGCAAGGCCGCCACGCTCATTGCGAGTTCTCTTCCGAGTCTTGATGCGATCTTCATCGGCGGTTCCACCTCCAAATAGAGTGAGGGTATTCGGGATTAGAGCGTCCAGCCGCTGCGGTACTCGCGGCGGACGAACGGCTCGGCCTCCAGACAATTGGTCACTTTCAGATTGGCCCCATCCCATTTCAGCTTTTTCCCCGCGCGGAAGGCCACGTTGCCCACGGTTTCGAATCTCGTGGCTCTCACCGCACACGCCGGAGCATCAGTACGGGATCGGCGTCGATCCATCGCCAGTCGTCGCCTCTCGGGTAATGCACGACCTTGAACGGCACCTTGCTGAAATTGCCCTTCACACGGATGCGCCCGTCGGGCTCCTTGGTGATCGTCACGTCGAGCTTCTCGCGGTTGGGCTGGGAAGGAATGACTTCAAGCATGTCCTTAACCGGCAGGACGACGTCGAAATCGCCCTGCTGGATAATAGCCATCACACCCTTATTGTTGAACGGCGTGAAACCGTCGTAACGGATGCCGTCTTCTTCGAGCCAGTACTTACGGTTTTCCGGATCGACCCAGAGAACGCTGCCGCCTGCAAATGTAAACGTATACTCCGGCGCGTTCTTCTTCACGTCGACGATTTTCTGATCGGCGATCCGGGACCAAAAGACGTGCTCGAAGAAGAAATCTCGGGCAGTCATATTATACAGGTGGTCCGGATGGTTTTGACTAAGCGTGCTCCACTGCCAAAGCCCGACGCAGTTGACCAGGTATGCGGCGTAGTTGATGTCGGGACGGCGAGCGGAGTACCAGGAAGCGCCGAAATAGGTGCTCCCGTGGAAGACCACCGCCTTCAGCGGTACCCAGTCGCGGTTCCACAGGCTGTTCGGAACGAAGTCCCTCGACATCTGCACGACGATTGCGCCGTAGTCAACCACGTCCTGAGTGCCCTCGACAATGCCTTCGCCCGCTACCACAAGGCCCTTGTCGTACTTCAGCCATCGCGCCAGTTCGTGTTTGGCCTCGACCTCTGTTTGCACCGTGGCCGGATAGTCCGGATGGTAACCCGGCCGAGCGTAGGCGGTGAACGTGTCGAGCATGATCGTATCGCCCGGCTCGAGCCAGCAGGCATCGAGTATCCTTTCGTAGTGCTTCTTGAGTGCCTCGGTGGCGATCCCCCGCACGTTGTCCTTGTAGTACAGTTGGCGATCGTGGAAGGTGTAGTATCGGTGCGGGCGGCCTTCCTTGTCTCGTTTGATCAGCTCTTCCGGCCAATCGCCGTTGGCGATGTCGATATAGTCGTGGCCGTAGTATGGGCCGATGAGGGCCCCGTGGGACAAGATCTCCTTCTTCACCTTGGCCAGGTCGCCCGTGGGAGCATAACGCTCGACCGTGCCGGGATGGGCCTCCGAAGCCGGGCTCATGTTGGTCACCATCATGCCCTTCATCCACCACACGCCGGTGGCGAAGTCGATCTTCTTTACGGTTTCGAGCAGATGCTCGTAGCTGGGCTTGATGTAGAGCGGATGGTAGTACCGGAACGAATCCCGCAGCATCTTGCTCTTGTTTCTGTTGGGCTTGATGTAGCGCTCGCGGTAGGCGATGCCGCAATCGACCCAATCCACCTCGCCGTCGCGGTTCACGTCGCCGGCGGTCTCGGCGCGCCAGGCCAGTGACTTGTGGCACAGCCGTGTCTCGGGATTCTTGAATTCCGGCGGCCGGAAGTACAATGTGCCACCCATCCACGCCAAACGATCGCCGTCTGCTTCGCGCACCGTCATTTCCATCTCTTGCGAAGCTGCCAGGGGCTTGTAGTACAATATCGCGTCCTTGGATTTGGCCGCCACGAAGAGGGGCGTGCGGGCCTCGGAAAGCCCACGCATTCGGACAGGCTCCTTGGTGTACTTGACCAGGAACTCGTGCGGCGAAATGCCGTAGTCCTCCTCGGTCAACTCCATGCCGAATATCCGCTCGGCTCCCACTTCGGCTGCTTTGAGGGCGCCCTCGGATACAACGGTTATCTCACACTGCACGGCATCCGCTTCCGCCCTCCAGAGGACTTTCGTAGTCGTATCGTCGCAGGTGTACGTGACCCCATATTTCCCCGGTCCTTGCGCGGGGGCTTTGACCTTCCAGCCGGAGTCGGAGCACTTGATGACCTTTGGGTTGCCGGAATCGTCCACGAACGTGAACGTGGGATAGAGATTGCCAACGGACGGCTCCAACCATTGCCCGGCCAGACGCATCCCTTGCAGCGCGTAGCCGTTGGATCCATCGAGCCACACGGCGGTGCCGCCCGTGGATACGGTCGGCGGCGTATCGGAGAGGTTCGCCGCCCGCTCGATCTTCTCCGTGACCACCGGCGAGACGATCCGGAAGTCGTCCCACAGGGCTGCGGCGGTCTGGGCGCCGGCGCGGGTCTGAGCGCGGAACCCGATGCGGACGATGCGCGTCAGATCACCCTTGCCGCGTCCGATCCAGCCGTACTTGGATTTCTCGCCCTGGCTGAAGTTCCAGGTGTTCCACCGATCCGCACCCAAATGAAACATGCGGTGTTCTTCGACCTTGTTGCCGTCAATGTCATAGAACTCGACGCCCCAGATGTGGCCCTCGCTGCCCAGCGGCTTGATCTTGATCGTGAAGGAGCGTCCCGTCAGGTCGGTCTCCGGGATGTCCACGCTCATGTTCACCAGGCCGTAGTTGTCGTCCGCCGAGGTCCACGTAGTCTTGACGGCACCGGCGCCCTCTCGAACGTCGTCCTTGACGATTTCTGCGTTTGCCGCGACGCACTTGTAGCCGGGCTTGCACGTCAAGCCTTCCAGCGAATCGAACGGGATTGTTACATCGTCGGCCCCTTGGGCGACCGGCGCGATCCCGGTTGCCATGATCGCCCGCAGTGCGATGCTGGCCGCCAAGATCGCGCTGCTTCCGGCACTGGTGTCACAACACCATTTCATGTGGGTCCGCATTTGTCACTCCTTCAGAGATCTGACATCCGGCATCAACGCAACGTCTGCTACCTGATGAGTCGGATCCGATTCTCGCTCTTTGAAATGATCAGGTTTTCCATCGTCACCAGTCCGAATTGGTCGGCAGAGACCACGCCCGACTGGATCACTTTCCCGTCGGCCAACGACGTGTTGGTCCAGGAAGACCGCTGGCCGGGCGGGGTTGCCGTCCAGGCCTTCTCGTCGAGCCGGCCGTCGATGGTCGGTGCCTCGTCGACGGCTGCCGCCCAGCACTGCGGCAGGTCTTCGCGCGGGCTCTGCGGCGGCAGTCCCGTGCCCAGCCGTGAGGTCACCACCGCCGCCCTCCCGACGGCAGCCATGGCCAACACCGCACAAGCAGTCAAAGCGCAAACCCGTAACAGACGTTTGTGGGTTCTCATGGGCTTTGTCTCCCGGCGTGCAGTGAAAGAATGTTGGCGGACCTGGCAAGGCAAAGCTCGCGGTGCGCGCTCGTTCCATCTGCCGCACGAGTCTCTCTGCTGCTCGGTTCACATCCGCAATCGGACGCCTGCTTTCGTAGCACTCCGCGCAACGGCGGGTTCAGAATCCGTGATGCTTGGTAGCCGGTGTATACTGACGCCGCTTGCGATGACCGCTTTTCATTCTCCCGACCGGCCTTTTCCGTGTCAACGAGCGCAAGCCCCAAAGCCCGGAAGGATCCATGTGGATGCCGCGGCAACGAAGGCAAAGGTCGGAACGGTCTACGTCGACAATATTCGTTTCACGTGGCCGGCCGCACTGGTCGGCAAGTCGCCGAGATAGATTACGTTGCCGCCTACTTTGCTGCTTCCGACGCACGTCCCGCCGGTAGATATGCCTTGACGCCGAACTGTATCGGCGGCGTCCCGCTTTCGTGGGCACCCGTGTCCGGGGCCGTGCCGGTATAGCCGTCGGTGAAGTTCGGGACCACGGCGCCGGCATCGTGGCCGGGGCTGCCGGGCGCCAGGGAGAACCGGCCGGTCATCGTCTCGGCGTCAAACCCCACGCCCTCGGCGTAGGTCGGCACGCCCACGATCCCGTGGCGCTCCGATCCGGCTATCGCTCGAAGGCGCCCGTTGTAGAGGTCGTAATCGAAGCTGTTGGTGTCGGACTCGCGCCGGTCGGAGAAGCTGAAGGGCAAGTCGGACGAACGGCGGCCCGCCGCGACCGGGACTTGGAGGATGTTGTTGCGGGTGATGGTGTTCGAGAGCGCGCGGTCGCCGTCGCCGATGCCGCCTTTGACCTGGGGTTGGCTGCCCGGCAAAATCAGCACCGTGTTGTTCAGCACGTAGACCCGCCCATCGCCGAAGTATCCGTGCCGGGTGCGGGTGCCGCCGGACTTCAGGAAGGCTTGGCCGTAGATGTGCTTGGGCCCGGTGCGGCTGACGCAGGCAACGTTGCGAAAGAGGTAGAGCGGCCCCAGGGAGACCGAGGCGTTGGCGAGGGGGTGATACGTCTCGGTGAGGTAGTTGCCCCAGACGCGGAAGTTCATGTTGGCGCCTTCGATCTCCAGGCCGTCATCCCAGCAGTAGGCGACGTAGTTGCCGTAGATGTCGCTGTCGCGGTTGGGATAGCCGTCGTAGCTGAAGTTGCGGTCCGCTCCCATGCCGTCGTTGAAGTGGTGGGTGGGGTCGCCGAACAGCTCATTGTAGCGGACAACGTACTGTCCCCGGCCACGCATGAAGGAGACGGCCTGGGGGCCCAGGGGGTGGAAGGTGCCGCCGTGGTCTTCTTTCCAACTGTTGGCGTTGCTGCGGGGATTGTGGATGCGGTTGCGCTGGATCACCACCCGCTCGAGCTTGGAGCTGTTCGAGTAGACGCCGGAGTGGTGGTCGATGCCGAACCCGGTCTGGTCGTTGCTGCCCCAGTTGCTGATGTCGCAGTTCTCGACGATGACATCGTGCACGGGGTCGTCCCGACCGTCGCCCAGCACGATGCCGTGGCACTGGCCGCCGGTGAGGTTCAGGCCCCGGAGGATCACGTAGGAGGAGCCGGTCACGCGGACGTTACACGGCGCCCGGTTGTCCACGGCGATGCTCGCCGGGCCTCCCCCCGCGCCGGTGTAGAGGATATAGCCGTGTCGGGCGAGCCGTAAACATCCTTGATCTCGAGCATTGTGGTGCTGTGGGCGGAAAGCTCCACGGTCTTGGCGACGGCGAACCACGCCGTCTGCCCCACGCTGAAACGGTTCTGGCGCCAGCGGCAGAGCACCTGCACGCTCTCGGCGTCGTCGCTGGAAAACTCCCTGCTTAGCGTCTGCCACCGGCCGGGGACGGGCTCGTCCGTGCTGATGCGACTGATCTCCTTCCCGTCTCGGTAGCGCTTGATCTGGTAGATCCCCAGGCGTGCCCGGGTCACCCGGACTTCGCCCTGCACGCGATACAGGGTGGCCGGCTTGACCTTGATGACTTGCAGGATCTCACCGTAATTCTCGCCGGCATCTCTGACGACGTCCAGACGGAGACTCTGCTCGGCGCCCTCCGGCTTCTCCCGTTTATCGAGCGACACCCTCTGGCCGCTGTCACGGATGATCCAGTCCGTCGGCCGCCCTTCGGCCTCCGCGGTGAAGTTCCCGTTCTTAAGGAGATTCTCGTCGCCGGAAGCGGCAGCCGCTCTGCTAAGCAGGCCCACCAGCACAACCGCTCGACACCACAATTCAAGCCGTCGCATGGTAGACTCCTCAACCTCACCCTCACTTCGTCCGAATAAGAAACACTGCCTCCTTCGGTAAGTGCTTTGCCGTCACTGCTCTGCGACCGGAACGCGCAACACTTTGACCCAGTTCTTACCGCAGGACCACGCAACGGGGACGAAGTTGGGCGGAGCGTAGGGTTGCACGACGAATCCCGGCCGGGCGTACCAACGGTTGTCCGGCGACGCCAGCGGGACCGGTTCGCCGGCCACCGTCAGCGGTCCGTTCCAGTGGCCCTCCGCTAGGCGATGCCAGACCTGCAAATCGACGGCGCCCTCGGCTTCGACCACGCCGGGGCTGGTGCTCAGGTCGCTTTCCTCGCCGCGCGCGGCGATCACGACGATGTGTTTGTCGCCGGCCACGCTGACGCGGCTCCCCGCGGGGACCTCGTCGGCCTCGCGCGACCAACGCCCGCCCTCGAAATGCAACACGCCTTTGTACAGGGCATTGACCATAAAGACCTCCGAGTCGCCGACGCTGACGGCGTGCACGGCCGGACGAGTTGGATTATAGGCGTCACGCTTTTTCGTTTCGACGATCGTCTCGACCGGCGACCACTGCCGACCGTCGAAGCGGCTCCACTTGATTTCGCGGTACTCGTATCCGACTCGCTTGCACCAGATGCAGGCGACGTGTTTGGCCAGCGGCACCAGACACGGCTCCTCGAACGTGTAGCCGAACCCGATCCCGTCGTCCTGTGAATGAATTCCACCGGGCAGTATTCCATTCTTGCCCGGCCGCCACGATTTCCAGGTGTGGCCGTCGTCGTCCGAGTACCGAACGCCGACGGCGATCGTTCCAAGTCGGCTGGTGTATCCGTAGGCGGCGTACAGACGGCCGGTGGACGCGCGAACGATCGACTGATTCGAATTGCAGTGTCGCAGATCGCAATCGACCAGCGCCGGCTGTTTGCTCCGCTGCCAGCCGTCGGGCCCCAGCGATAGCCGTTCAACAAACAACGTTGGTCCCGCGCTGGCCGGGCCGTTGCAGCCCAGATTCGTCAGTAGCATCACGTCGGCACGGGGTCCCACGGAGTCGCCACGCCCGGCTTGGTGCGTCATTTCCCGAAGCGGAACCAGTCCCGCCTCGCCGGCACCGTCCCAGCCGCGCCACGTCCCCCCGCCGTCAAGCGTCTGCCACACGTAGGCGTCCTTGGTTCCACCATAGCTGAAGCCGACCAACATTCGGCGATTGTCGTAAGCCGCGATCCAACCAACTGGCGAGACAAAACAGGGCCGGGGTGTCTCGATGCGAAACGGATCCTGCAACTTGATCGGCGAGCGATCCGGTTTGCCGGGTGGCAGTTCCATCGGCGCGGGTTTCGAAGCGATCGCCTGGAACAGCTCGGGGACATGATGGGGCCGGTCGTCCCGCACCAGCGGTAGACCGGCGGCTGCGTTTTGACCGCACAACCGCAAATTGTCCAACAATGCCGTTGGCGCCGCGTCGGACCGCCGGGCCCGTTTCGCGCCGTCTTCACGGTCGCCAAGGGTAAAGCCGATTCGCAGCGTGGCCATAGACTTCAGGTCCAACCCGCGCTGCTTGACCGCCGCCTTCAAGTCCACTTCGACGGTCGTCCACTTGCCCGGCTCCACAAGCACACTGCGCACGACCGGCGGCATGATGTCTTCGTCTTCCATGGCGACATAAACGGTCTGGGGCGCCCCGCTGATCAGAACATCGAACCGCAGCCGATCGAAGTGCGACCAATCTTCCGGCAGCACTTTCCGCAACACTCCGGCGATGTTGAAAACGCCGGTGGAACGCTCGTAAAGTCCATAGAAACGATCGACTTCGTCCAGCTTCGGCCCTGGCCGGGGCCCGGTCCAGACCGAAAGCGTGGTCGGTCGCAGCGTCATGGCCCACTGACCCTGACTCGCTTCGCCGCGACGAAGCGACCAGTCGCGAAAGCCCACCCAAGGCGACATGCCGACCGTCGCCTGCTCGCCCCCGCCCGACGGCTCGCTCGGAGTCCGCGTGACCTCGATCTTCTCCTTCGCCAGGCGCTCGATCATTTGAGTAATCTCATCCGCCTCAAATCCAAGTAACAACCGCTCGCGCGCAGGCTCTTCGGCCCAAACCGCACCGCAACAGAGGGCAATGACCTGGAGACAACACAACAGTACGGTCGTTTGTGTCAGGGGACGGACCATCTCAGTCACCTCCCGATTCCCGCGGGATATCGTGGGCTTATCATGTGGAGGTAGCCGAATGCCGACTATCGAAGCGCGCACTGCGGGATCCTCATTAGCTCGCCGTCTTTGAGGGCCGACGGGTGGGCAACGACGCCGGCGTCTGCTTGCCGGATTGTACCTGATGCCCTAGACTGAAGCCATATCGCTCAGGTTGTCAGCCTGCGCAGTAGTGATACGCATCACGAGAACAGGGAGAGGACACATGCAACGTGACAATCGACGATGGGTGGTGACGTTCGCCGTGGCGAGTCTGACCTTGCTGGGGGCGGTGCGGTGCCCGGGGGCCGACAAGCTTGATCGCGGCGCCGTGCTGCGCGAGCTGCAGGACTACACGCTTGAGGGCATGGACCGCCGTCTAGGCCCGGATTACGACTTCTATCACAAGGGGGGTACGAGAGAGAGGTTTCCGGAGGTTTGGATGGTGTCGGCCAAACAGGGGCCGGGGGGACGCGTGTGGCAGGTGGGAGGCCCGTGGACGGAGGACGCGGGGGACTACAGCAGCACCCAGGGGCAGGTTATTTATGTGCCCGACGCGGGCAACTTCCCCGTGGACCGGGTGACGATCATCGAGTGGGCGCACGGTTGCTTCGCCGAGGCGCCGTTGCCGCCGTGGCACGGAGGGTTCCGGCCCGAGCCGGCAAGCACGAAGTGGCAGCAGGCCGTACCCAACGGCGCAGTGGGCATGCCCCTTGCCGTCGCCCGCGGCATGGGCTATTGGGCCAACAACGGCCTGGTGATCTTCTCCAGTGGGCTCGTGGCTTCGGGCGGCACGGTCACGGCGCGCGGGTTGGAGCCCACGTTCCTCTTCCCGCCCAGCAAGGTGCTGACGGCCATCTCGATCACCAACAAGAGCGAGTTCGCGCTGGTTGCCCTGCACGACAAGCAGAGGCATGGGGGGCAGGTGGCGGTCCTGTCGATGCGAGTCGACGGCAGGAAGACCCAGTTCGTGCATGAGTGGCAGGACGACCACGCCTGGTCGTTACCGAGCGTCGGCCTGTTCGTCGACATGAAGCTGCTGGGCTACGTCGACCTGCCGGGCATCGAGTTCCCCACGGGCATTTGCGCCGTGGGCAACGACTTGAACAATCGCATGAACGGACGCGACGGCAACGCGGGCCTGCTCCGCGAGTACGACCTGGCCGAGCAGGCCGACCGCGACGTGTTCCTCAAGGGCCCCAATGCCAACTACGGCAGCACGGCCGGCTTCGCGGTGGTGATCGGCAAGCACGAGGGTAAGGCGGCGCTGCTCGACCTGCAGCCGTTGTTCCGGAAGGTGCGCGAGATGTACTTCACCACGGAGGCGAACTACCAGAAGACGCGGAAGTCGGGACACGAGCCCGGACAGTGGCCCTATGCGTTCGAGGCGAATCCCTCCTGGAAGCCGCCGGTGGTGAAGGTGGTGGACGTGCCGCGCCCCACGGCGGTGATCGCCAGCCTGGCAGGCGGCGACAAGGCGAGGGCGTGCATCGCCTCGGAGGACGGCAAGGTGCGGGTGTACGCAGTGGGGGGCCTGGCCACGACGGAAGCGGCCGACGCCGAGGCAATCGTTCCGACGGGCACGGTGCAGGTCGGGCGCAACCCGACGTGTCTGGCATACCAGAAACACGCGCCGGACACGTTCCTGGCCGTTTCGCGCGGCGACCGGGAGATCGCGTGGATCAAGATCGACGACAAGCAAGCGGAGGTGATCCGGCGGTTGCGCGACTCGCGGCTGGTCGATCCGGTGTTTGCCGAGGTGGCCGATACGCACGGGATCGAGACACCGCTGGTGACCGTGGCCGACTTCCAGGGCCGCAAGATCGTCAACTACCGTTACGGCGTGCTTACGTTTGCCACGCAGGGCGGGGCGAAATTCGGCATGGGACCGCACGGCAAGGACGAGTTCGAGTGCGGCGGCATGCTGGAATTCCCCGGGGCGCCGTTTTGCATCAGCGCGGCCAACGTGAACTGAGCCGGCACAAGAATCCCGCGTGGTATCGCGTGCAGTGGCCTCCTAACGAGCCTCCGCCTTGCGCAGCGCAATCGCTCGGAAGAAGGCTCCCGTATTGGCGAAGCACATGGTGAGCGTCTTCGTGGGGCGATAGGCGCCCGGCCAGCGCTCTTGGGCGTGATCCATCAGCGCCGTGCCTCGGGCATAATACCGCTCGCGATGGGGATGGTCTTGAGGCGCGTGCAGGTAGCAGGTGAAGAGCACTTCGGCGTAGAAGCAGGTTTGCTCCAAGTACCGCTTGGGAAGGTCATCGGGGAGAGTGAGGTAGAGGTCGCCGAACCGGAGCAGCCTGTCGAGGGCCTTCCGGTAGTCGGCGTCGAGCTGGCCGTTTTCGATTTTCATGTCAAGGAACCGCCCGGCGGCCTTGACGAACAAGTTCGCCCCGAGGCCCTCGAACGGCTCTTGGACGTAATCGACCATCTTGACCGCCGCGTCGTAGTATTTGCGGTTCCTGGTGAGCTGGTAGGCGTAGACGTGCGTCATCAGCAGGTTTCCGATGCCCCGTTTGTCGCCCATCATCATGTTGCGGAACCAGGGGCTGTCGACCGCCCAATCGGCCACCTCCAAGAACGCCTCGCGGCTGACCCGATCGCCGGTGAGGTAGTAGTGCTGGGCCAGGCTCGCCACGTAGCAGTGCCCCGCGTTCGGCCCGCCCGAGGCGTATTGCAGGCCGTACTTGTGCGTTTCGCTCGGGTACATCCGGTGGGTGCTGCGGAAGGCGGCCGTGTCGTGCGTTGTGTGCGTGAACGGACCGTGGCGGTAGGCATCCGCTCCGTCGGCATCCGTGTGGTAGATGCAGACGTCGGCGTAGTGGCGGCAAAGCACGTCGGCCATCCACATCCACCGGGGATCCGCGCGACGGATCCCTTGCAGCAGCACGGTGTAGCCGACGTCGTACTCGTTGCCGAAATGGCTGATCGGCTGGTTGCCGAAGTGGTGCCCGGGGAAGTCGCGGACCATGGCGGCGGGCGAACCCTCGTTGTCGGCAAACGTGTCGCCGAAGTGACGCCAGCCGAACTCGTCGATCTGGTCCCACTTGGTGATCACGCTCGTTCGTCCCCCCGCCGTGTCGACGAAGCGGTCGCAGGTCCGCTCGAGGCTCCCGAAATCCTCGCGGTCCAGCGGCCCGGTGGGCCAGAAGGCGCGAGTGGCGTAGACCGCCTGCGGATCGGGCATTGCGTACAGAGGGTGGTGCAGGGCCGCCATCCGCCGCTCCACAGCTTCGTCCGTCGTGCCGGGTTCGTGAAACACGAAGAGCATCTCGTGGGTCTTTTGCTCGCCCCCGAGCATCTCGTGGACGCCGGCGAACTCGCCCGGCCAAAGGCCGACGCGGAGACTGTCGCCGCTCGACTCCAGCGCTTTGGGAAAGTTCTGCCAGAAGTCCCGGACCGCGACTGCCACGCCGCCCGACGCACCGCGGACATGGATCCACCCGTCGGCCCGCGGCCCGTCGGCGATTCGCGTCTCGCCCCGGTAGGCTCGGTATCCGGGAAAGCTCGTGGGGACCTTCATGTTTTTGTCGACGTGATTGGGCGAGTCCCAGTTGGGGCCGCCGGAAGAGTCCTGGTACAGCTTGCTTGCGGCCAAAGCGGGCCGGTCGGCCTCGACGCCTACCCGCGAGGTCCAGCGCCCCCGCGCCAAAGGCACCACGATCGAAAAGTCTTCCATGAACACCGATCCTCCGGCGCCCAGGTCCCAGACGTTCCCGGGGTGACGATGGGCGGCCGGGTTGTGGAGCGTGTAGAAGACGCGGACTTCGCCCTTGCCGGCAGAGAAGTGCAGGCGGCAGACATAGTCGGCAAGCGGCAACGCTGCCCCGGGACGAAACTCACCCCGAACGCAAAGCACCGCGGCCATCGGACCGGCGTCCTCGAACTCGGCCTTGGTGGTCTTCCGATCGCCGCCGTGCCGAGCCCCCTCTTCTTCCTCCAGGCGGGCTCCCCCGTCCGGTGCGCCGGCCAGCAATTCCCGGCCCCCGACCTGCACCGAGTCGAACAGCCGGAAGCGATTGGTATCGATCCGGAACTTCGCCGCGCCGGTGTCAATCGCTGCGACGCCGCCTGCCAGGTTGACGATAAGACGCTCTTTCACGGTTGCCCGACGACCGCGCGCGAGGCGGTAGACCGCCTCCCCGCCGGCCGGCAAGTCGCCATGAAACCCCAATAGCACCCAGCGCGGCGTCCCGTCGTTGTAGGTACCGGTCGTGAGCACCTGCACCGGTACCGGACGGCCTTCGGCGTCCAAGAGCGTGAGTTCATCTGCCTCACGTACAAACCCGCGCGCCAGCGGCAGGCCGCAGGTGACCGGCTCGGCCTTGCGCTCGAACGGCAGTTCGTTGGTTAGCGTGAAGTCGACTTCGGCAGGGGCCCCCGACGCCGTCGCGCTCATCGGATGCACCGTGTCAAGGACACTCGCCATCGAAGCCAAGGCAACCAGCACCGGGAGGCTGGCCCGGCAGAACGTGATTCCGGTGGTTTTCATGTGGCCCTCCACTTGATCGCCAAGCGGGATTGAGGAGTATTTCAGCGGAAGTCATCTCGCCCCGGCGCGACGCCTGCGACTACCGTGCAGACATTCTCCCATCCCGCTCAGGCGGTGGCAAGGCAAACTGGGAGTCAGCGTGAAATGGCGCGGCGGATGCGCCGGTTGAGAACGGTTTCTTCCGCCTCAAGCGAACAGCGTTCTTTGACAATCCGGTTGACGTAGCCGCCAGCGTGGCGACCCGGCGGCGCATTGAAAAGCCCCACCGGCAAGGACCGGCGGGGCTCTGAGGTTCGAGATTGCGGGGCCGACCTACCTCTTCCGTCGATACGCCCCGCAGCCGATACCGAGGGCTGCCAGCAGGAACCAGACGAGGAAGGTGGTGGGTTCGGGGATGATTTCGGGCGCAATGGCCATCTCGATGAGCCCGTAGTAGGGAGCATTCCAGCTCAACGTGTCGGGAATGTCGTTCCATAGGCCGTTGGTGGTTCTCAACATACTGACGAAGTCCTCACCACTGCCATAATCGTTCGGCTCCCCGCTGTTCCAGTTGCGGTACATGGACGGATCGCCGTCAACCCAGACGAAGGTGCCCTCTAAGGCGACGTCGTTCAACCCGATCAAAACGCCGTTGGTCGAGTTGTCGCCGTCCCAATCTCTAAACTGACTGACGATCCACGCATTCTCTGCGGCGTCGTTGACGGTGGTTAAGTGAGCTCCGTACGTTGCTTGTGCGTAGCTCTCGGCAGCGGTCCAGGCGATGCCATTTCCGTTCGTGTCGTCGTCGACAAGGATGTACCTGTTGCCGTTGTAGTCCGCTGTCTTCAGTTCGACGATGGCCGCTTGGGCCGTTGTGGTTGTGACAGCGGCCAAGGCCAGCAACGCAAACATTGCAGTGAGTAACCGGACGTGTCTCATCGCCTTTCTCCTTTCGATTCTCATGGTCACGCTCCCTTTCTGCTAATGGGGCCTGCGATGTGCAATATGTGGTAACCCGTTCGAAAGCCCTGTTCCTCTTACTGGAAAACCCTACTGTTACTCCATCCTCTCCTCTCCCTCGCACCCTTACTCCTTTTCGATTAGCCGCTCGCACCCCATTCCTGACACGGAATTCCAAAAATTTCCCAAAATTGGCTCTGTTGGGGGGGGTTCTGCCGGAAATCGACCCCAAACTGGGGGTAAGAAAAATCCGGCAGAAAGTGCGCCGCACCCTGCGGGGCTATCGTCGGGCCCTGACCGTCCCCTCACTCCCCACCACCGCCACCGGCTGGCCCGGCGTCGGCCCCCGTCGCCGTAGCTTGGGGCAGCCCCGGCGACACCCTCGGCAACACTCGCCCCGAAGAGGCCCCGGTCGCGACCCGCGAGAATATGACCTAAGCCCTTGCCAGATATAGAGTAGCCGAGGCGGGAGTCGAACCCGCACGGGGTGTTTACCCCAGGGGATTTTAAATCCCCAGCGTCTGCCATTCCGCCACTCGGCCTCGCGGACGTGGCGGCCGGGGGCACGGGCAGGAGGGGCCGGTGCCGTGCGGCGGCGACGCCCGTCGGTTGTTGGCGTTGTTCGGAAGGGGACAGCCCCATGTTCGCCGCGCGAAAATCGGGACGGTCCCCAGACTACTTCTCGTGAAGGGGACAGTCCCATTTTCGCCGCGCGAGAATTGGGACAGTCCCCAAGTTGCTTTTCGCGCCCGTTAGGGCGAGGGCTTGGTCTCGTCGGTCTTCGCACCGCCGTTGGTCACGGCGAGGATGCGGTTGATCGCGTTTAAGAACGCCTTGGCGCTGGCCTCCACGCTGTCGGTCGACACCCCGCGCCCGCGGTACAGGCGGCCGTTGTACTCCACCTGGACCATCACTTCGCCCTGGGCGTCTTTGCCCACCGTGACGCTGTGGACGCTGAAGTCCTTGCAGACCACGTCGATGCCGGTGAGCTTCTCCAGGGCGAGGAACACGGCGTCGATGGGCCCGTCGCCGCCGACCAGATTGGTGCTCACCTCGCTGCCGCCGTGGCGGAGCCGCAGCGTGGCCTCGGGGATCTTGCCGGTGGCCGAGGTGACTTCGTAGGATTCGAGCACCCACTGCTCCTCGACGGCCGCGGTGCGCTGTTCGATCAGGGCCGCGATGTCGGCGTCGTAGACGTCCTTCTTCTTGTCGGCCAATGCCTTGAAGTCTTCGAACACCGTGTCGAGCTGCTCCTTGCTCAGCTCATAGCCCAGGGCCTTGGCCCGATCGGCCAGGGCGGCCCGGCCGCTATGCTTGCCCAGCACCAGGTCCGACATGGCGAAGCCCACGTCCTCGGGCCGCATGATCTCGTAGGTGGTGCGTTCCTTGAGAAAGCCGTCCTGGTGGATTCCCGCCTCGTGGGCAAAGGCGTTGGCCCCCACGATGGCCTTGTTCCGCTGCACGTGGATGCCGGTGATCCCGGCCACCATGCGGCTGGTGGGCACCAGGCGCCGGGTGTTGATTTTGGTGTCGGCGTGGTACACGTCGTGGCGGGTGCGCAGGGTCATGACGATCTCCTCGAGCGAACAGTTGCCGGCCCGCTCGCCGATCCCATTGACGGTGCACTCTACCTGCCCGGCGCCCGCGCCCACGGCCGCCAGGCTGTTGGCCACGGCCAGGCCCAGGTCGTTGTGGCAGTGGACGCTGATCACGGCCCGGTCGATGTTGGAGACGCGCTGGCGCAGGGTGCGGATCACGGCCGCCATGTGGTCGGGGGTGGCGTAGCCGACGGTGTCGGGGATGTTCACGGTAGTGGCCCCGGCGTCGATGGCCCGCTCGACGACTTCACAAAGGAAGTCGGTCTCGGTGCGCGAGGCGTCCTCGGGCGAGAACTCGACGTCGTCGCAGTAGCCCTCGGCCCGGCGCACCCCCTCCACGGCCCGCTCGATGATCTGCTCCTTGGTCATGCGGAGCTTGTGCTCGCGGTGGATGGCGCTGGTGGCCAGGAAGACGTGGATCCGGGGGACCTCGGCGTATTGGACGGCCTCCCAGGCCCGGTCGATGTCGGCCTCGCGGCATCGGGCCAGGCCGCAGATGGTCGAGCCGCGCACGTGCCGGGCGATCTCGCGGACCGCCTCGAAATCGCCCTTCGATGCGATGGGGAACCCGGCCTCGATCACGTCTACGCCCAAGTCGACCAGGGCGTGGGCAATTTCCATCTTCTCGGCCAGGTTCATGCTGGCCCCGGGCGATTGCTCGCCGTCGCGGAGCGTGGTGTCGAAGATCACAACCCGGCGGGGCTCCGACGGCGCGCCCGCCGGGGTGGGTTCAGCAGCACTCATGGTGTGGGTTTCCTGTGGGTTGGTGTTGGGAAGCAGAAGCGTGGAACGAACGATGCGCGGGCCGACCCCTGGTCGGCCGGGGCAACACCAACCATGCCCTGGTGGGGCCAATCCGCCGCTGGCGTGGTGCGTAGGTACTCATGTTCTCTTGCGTTACAGCAAACGCAACACTTCAGCCATCCGATGTACGACGGCCTTCCAAGGCCGTCGCCGTCTTCCGAGGCCGTTGCGTCGAGCTGTCGACGGCCTTGGAAGGCCGCCGTACAGAGCGTTTCCCAATTCGGCTGAAATGCAACAAAAAACCCCAAGGCTCGGTCGGCCCTGGGGTTCGGTTCTCTTGATCGGTTGTGCGGCTGCGTGCGAACCCTACGGCCGGCCTTAGGCGCCAAGCGCCAATAAGAGGAGCGGCAGTAGGGCGAGCAACGCGTTCATCGTATTCCTCTCCGAGAATCGGCTCATCGGCCGGTGCTGCTATAGTCTAACGACCGGATCGGGGGTGGTCAAGTTCACGGCCTAAGGGGAAAACGGGCCGAAACCGCGTTCCAATCCGGCGGCAAGACGGCCGATCTTGTTCCAGGACCCCGCTGGGCGATCTTGGGGGGCGCGGCGGACTATGGATAATCTGGGGATTCTGGGCATCACGGGAAAAATGGCCAAAGGAAACCTCGACCTGACAAGCGACCCCGGCGAATTTCCATCCGACGGAGGGGGTTCTCGCCGGCGGTTTATCGGCGTGCGGTTCGCCTGTTGTGGCGTCTACCAAAGGGTTTACGTCAATCGCGACGAAACCGCCTACGAGGGGCACTGCCCGAGATGCTCCCGGCCGGTACGGGTCCGGATCGGCCCCGAGGGCACGAACTGCCGTTTCTTCACTGCGTATTGAGTCAGACGCCGGTTTCGAGTACGCTTCGCCGCCCGTTTGTAGTGACCGCATTCATGCGGTCTTTGGGACGCTGACGAGGCTTGGACCCGATGGATCGGGTCACTACGAGCGCTGGGGGCCATGCTGACCAGCCCGCCCATGGACTACGAAATCCAACGCTGCACCCGACACTGCCACGCGACGGGCCGCGAGCTGGCGGTCGGGGAGGCGTACTTCTCGGTGCTGCTGGCCGAGGGGGCGGAGGTGAAGCGATACGACTATTCGCCCGAGGCGTGGCCCGGCCCGCCCGAGGAGTGCATCGGCTGGTGGCAGGCCCAGATCCCCGACCGCAAGAGCCAGCGCATGCACTGGGCCCCGAACGACGTGATGCTGGAGTTCTTCGACGAGCTGGCCGAGCAGCCCGACAAGCAGGACATGCGCTACGTGCTGTCGCTGCTATTGGTCCGCCGCCGGGTGATGCGGCACGAGGAGACCCGTCACGACGAGCAGGGCCGCGAGGTGCTCGTGCTCTACTGCCCGCGGCGCGAGACCACCTACGAGATCCCGGCCGTCAGCCCCCAGCAGCCCGAGCGGATCGACGAGATCCAGCAGGAGCTGGCGGCGCTGTTGGAGTAACGAAGGAACGTCGGCCTAAACGCCGGCAGGAAGTCCATGGACGGATCGCGACGCGTTTTGGCGTGGTTGGTGCTCGGCGGGCTGATGCTCACGTGCGGGGCGAGCTGTCCGCGGCGCCGCGGGCTTCAGCCGCCCATCGAGCGCGTGCTGCCCCCCACGCCCACGCTGGGCCAGGTCCTCGACGCGGTGAACCGCAACAACTCGCAAATCCGCGACTTCCAGACCACCGAGGCCACGCTTTCCGGGCCGGGATTCCCCACGCTTCGCGCCAACCTGGCGTACGAGCGTCCGCTGCGGTTCCGCATGAGGGCCGAATCGGTGTTGGGGCCGGAGCTGGACCTGGGCAGCAACCACGAGCGGTTCTGGTTCTGGATCAAGCGTCAGGACCCGCCCACGGTCTACACCTGCCGCCACGACCAGTTCGCGCGCAGCCCGGCCCGGCAGTCGATCCCGGTCGATCCGGCGTGGCTGGTCGAGGCCCTCGGGTTGGCCCGGTTCGACCCGGCCCTGCCCCATCAGGGCCCCTACCCGCTGGCCGGCGATCGGCTCGAGGTCCGCACGATCCGCGACACGCCGGCCGGGCCGGCCATCAAGGCCACGGTGGTCGACGCGGCCTACGGCTGGATCGTCGAGCAGCGGATGTACGACCCGCAGGGCCGCCTGATCGCCCGGGCCACGGCCGAGGACCACCGCCAAGACCCCTTAAGCGGCCTGATCATGCCGTCGGTAGTGAAGGTGGAAAGCCCCCCGGCCCAATTCTCGATGCAGATCGACCTGGGCCGGGTGCAGATCAACCGGGGCTTTGCCAACCCGGGCGAGCTGTGGACCATGCCGCACTACGAGGGCGCCGCCCTGGTCGACCTCTGCAACCCCGCCTTCACCCCCTCACCCC
>Ga0180438_10001238_pt1 | contig 45400 bp, 51 predicted proteins | sample SS_ome_12_FD_132455 | JGI IMG/M metagenome (GOLD analysis project Ga0180438, IMG submission 132455) | Hypersaline lake sediment archaeal communities from the Salton Sea, California, USA - SS_3_D_2 metaG | ecosystem: Environmental > Aquatic > Non-marine Saline and Alkaline > Hypersaline >...
GTTAGCTGAAGATGCTCTAAAAGATGCTATCCGAGATTATCTGACTCGCAATAATTTGCCTGTACCTCAGGAACTAGTAAAGAAACATGAGGAATTAATGCCGCAGATAAGGGAATTAGAGAAAAAAGGCTACCTCTTGATATGAGAATATTTCATTCAGTGCATGATAAAGCAACAATATTAAAAAAATCAGTCTACACAATGATGAACAGGTCACCTAAATGGGAAATAATTCTCAAAGAAAAATTCTCTACGCAATTATTTGTATCACAGCATTAATTGGGATCAGTTACTTGACTAGAGATTACTGGTATCCAACCATAATAAATAATTATAGGACATGTGGATTGAAGTATTTCCCAGAATACAGTCCAACTCCCTCACCTAATGTAACATTAATCCCACATCAACATCCTCCACCAACATACACAGAAACTATGCCCTCTACAACTGAAACTTCTACATCTACTTCAACTGATAACTAGAGCAGGAATCTATCCACATTATATCCGATTGAGTGATTGTGATTAATTGACGAAATATGTAGCATTCCTACGTGGAATCAACGTCCTAGGACACAATATACTAAACATGGAAGAATTACGCCAACAGATCAATTCATTAGGATTCAAAAATGTTTCAACCTACAAACAAAGCGGTAACATCATTTTTGAAATTTCAGATAAAAAAATTCCATTAATAAAAAAATACAAAGAGAACTCTATCGATTACTTGGGAGCGATGTTAAAGTATTCTTGAGAACTATGATGGAAGTTGAGGAGATAGTGCAGCTCAATCCTTTCAAGAATGTAAAATCAAATAGCACAAAATTGTATGTGACTTTTCTACCCGCCGAGCTTTCAAACAAAACTAGACTTCCACTTAAATCTACAAACAAAGATGTTGAAATTGTAGTACTAAGAAATCGTGAGGCATTCAGTTTAGCATACAAGAAAAAAGGAAGATTTGGTTATCCGACCAACTTTATAGAAAAGAAATTCCCAGTATTAACTACAACTAGAAACTGGAAAACGTTAAAAGGAATAGTAGCAAGTGCGCACTTAAATATTGACTCTTAGATAGAGGTTGAAGTTGAAAAATAGTCTTGAATAAAGAATCGAAAAATCGTTTTTCCCAGTATCGGGTAACCATATCTTCAATCTTAATAATTCTTACAATTCTTGCAGCTGGTTCACTACCTGCAAATGCATATACAATTGGTGATTATTGGTTCTGTAAGGATGTCGATGACTCTATTATTCCGTATGAACCAATTGATCCAACCAACATTTTCTACGATACCGATGAAAGAGTTTGTTTCCTATTTATTCTGGAAAATGTAATCACTTCTCATGGTTTAATGGTAAAATATTATCATGAAGAAGAATTATTTAACACAACTTATCATGAAATACCCCATCCAAGAACAGAAGGTTATGATTATTGGTCAACTTTTTCTTTCAATCATTATTTACTCGTCAAAGGTGATGATGCTGCAGACCTGCCTGGTCAATGGAGAATTGAAGTCTATATTGATGGTAAAAAGGAGTTTATGGAAAATTTTGAAATAAGATCAACAACCACCGCAACTACAGCGCCTACTACAACTACATCAAGTTCGACTCATTCACCTACACCCACTCCTATACTGCCACAACAAGAGATGACAATCACAACAATCTCTACATCTACTCCCAATCAAGAGGAAGAGAAACAGGTCGAACAATCAAGTTTTCTTTCGAATCCTATGTACATGATGTTAATTGTATTTAGTGTCATAGTAATTATTATTCTCATAGTTCTAGCAAAAAGAAGAAAACCGATTACTTCTAAAACACAACAAATCCCAAACAGGTACTGTATTAATTGTGGAGCGCTAGCACAACCAGGAGAGATTTTCTGTGGGTCATGTGGTAAAAGGGTAGAGTAAACAGCGCACACTTAGTGTCTGTTATTTTTGTATTACAATTTTCATAGGGTCTATCTGTCTTAAGATCTTAAGTTCTTGATCTGAAAGCTTCTCGCTAGCTAGCTTCTTCATAATAGTAGACTTGCTCCATTGAGGTCTATGGTTGCGCCATTTATGTATTCGGAGGCTTACGAAACAAGGTGCGTGCGTTAGATTTATGTGAAAATAGTTTGTGATATTAAGATGTAAACGGCATGATTTGAGGATTGAATCTTTGAACACTAGGATCATTTTTAGAATTAGTACGATTATCATAATTTTGATAATATCACTATCCAACTTAGCAGAAGTCCAAAGTGAGGAAATAAAATGTATTGTAAATCCAGAAATGAATCTTGTTCAGATGCAAATTATGATGCAAGCAGATTGCAGTAACCTAAATGCTAGTGGCAAACAGATAGTGGAACGACTTAATTATCAATTTGAATCTCAACAAATGAGCCAAGGAATAATTCAACAAGCTAAACTGGTATTCACAAATAGACTGCAACTAATGCTCGGAAGTAATATCAGCGTTAATAGCCTTAACATGACTTATCGATACACTGTTGAGAATCAGACATTCAAATTAAACGCTAATATGACCATTAATGGGCCAATAAGTTACAACGGATCGAATTACCTTGTAAGAGCACATTGGCGTTGGATAAATGCTTCTGGCGACTGCGAATTTGAGCATCAGCAGAATAGACATCGATTCGATTTTGCAAAGCTCATGGCTCTAGACCTATCCCGATTCAATATACCTTTAGAACAATGGACTAGAGAACGAGATCAAAACCAAAATATGACCACATATTCACTCACAGTTCCATCATATAACCTAAGCACAGCATATGGAACAATTCTGATAGATCCAACTCAATTGATAGAGACGCCTGGCGAAACTTTCGCTGCAGGTGATCTGATTCAACTGGGCTCAACCCCGATACCGGAATTCAAAATTTTTTACTTCATGCCAATGCTTCTAGTAACATTTCTAATATCATTGACTATGTTAAAGAAGCTTCAATCAAAGAAATAGCGTGCAATAGATTTACCTATTTAACGCGCGCTAATGCCAGCGGTTTGAAGTACTTAAATTGTGTCTGTTATTTGCCTATTACAATCTTCATAGGATCTATCTGCCTTAAGATCTTAAGTTCTTGATCTGTAGGCTCTTCGCTTGTTTCAACATTTGCTCGCATGGTTAGTTCAAAACTGCAGTTTTCTTTGATTTCTTCAATACTTACATTTGGATGAGTGGAGAGAAGCATCATTTTTTTCGTATTGTTATCAAATCCATATACGCCAAGCTGCGTGATCACTCTATAGGGGCCTGTGTTTCGAGGGAGTCCAGCTTTTTCTCTAGCTCCTGGACCTGAAAGATATCCTGGCGTGGTTATGAAATCTAATGTATTCACAAATCTCTTTGTGTCTTGCTTCATTAGAATGATGGTCTTGAAACATAATGAGCCTGCATCGTTTGCTCCACCGCTACCAGGTAATCGAACTTTAGGGGCATCATAATCTCCAATTACTGTTGTGTTAATGTTCCCATACATATCTATCTGAGCTGCTCCAAGAAATCCGTAATCTACAAATCCACCTTGCAGCGCTGACATCACATCATGCATGCTTGAAGCAGCTATTCCATGATAGAAAGTTCGTGATTCGCCAACTGAAACAGGAACAACTGACGCTTGAGAACCAACTCCTCCGGCTTCATACATGATTAGAATGTTTGGTGCATTAGATCGCTGGGCGAGCATGGCTGCTAGAACAGGAAGTCCAGTGCCAACTAATACCGACTTATTATCTTCTAACAATTTAGCTGCGACAGATGCCATGAGTTCAACTTGGTTGTAGTTGACTGTTTTCTTGGGCATCATTTTACCTCCGCTTTCCACCCTGTCGTCATTTCCATTTTCTTTAGACGGTTTAGCTTTCTTTGTCCACCGATAAGTCTCAAATATTGATCAAATGAGTTAACTGAGTAGACATATTTTTCCAAGTATTCTTTGACTCCATCATCGGTTTTTGAGAGTTTAAGCCATTCTGAAATATGATCTTCATCAAAGAAATATTCCATAGGCATTTGACATGGATGAGCCCCATAAGGAACCTCCACTACTGAATCAACATAATAGAATGGTATCGAAGTTCTCCAAGGCTTCAATCTGGTTTTTCTATGTGGTGTCACTTTTTCGGTTGTCACTATAAGCCTTCTTGAGGCATGCGAAAGCTCAAAATCTTCAATCAAGGCACCATCGATTTGAGCATTACCGTATTTATCGCAACGGTGAACATGGATTATTCCAACATCGGGATTACATGATGGAATTAAAGTTAATGGTTTATCAGTAAAAGGACAATTGATGATTTTTGCTGAACTTTTCTTGAAAGTGTCAGTCCCCAATAATATTCTTGATGGAATGAACGGTATACCCATCATGCCAGCCAAGAAACGCCACTGATATGCCGCGTTGCTAATCTCTGATACCACTTTACATTTTCCTGTTTGAACTGCTCTCCTGGATGCGTTGGAGAGACCCCTTAACTCGTGTCCAAATGAATATGCTACTTCGACTTTATCGACACATCCTGCTGCCACTAAAAGGTCTATATCATGGACTGCTGTCTTGCCAGCCATGATCAAGTTTTGTCTTTTCTGTCTTATGATCTCATAAATTATGGCCATTGAGACTCTTACATGCCCAAATCCTCCAGATGCAATAAAATCTCCAGGTTTGATGAACTTTGAAACGGCTTCTTGGGCGCTCATTCGCTTATCTTCAGGTGTTCTAGACTTATTATCTAAAACCCAACTTCGATTTTCATCAGGATCTCTGAAACCTACTAGTTGCCCTTGTCCTTCCTCTATTATCTCCACTTTTAACACCGAATTTGATCGGAATCCTCTCCAAAATTAGCTTAAAGTCTTTACCTTAGCATACACGAAATTGAAACTATTACTAATTTAGTGCACTTTAGATCGCTAAGTTAATAATAGAATCATCTTATCATTGGGCGAAGATGTTTAACAATGGGAAAAGTAATCGATCTAACCCAAGAAATATACAATGGTATGCCTGTCTTTCCAGGCCATCTAAAAACTGTGATATTTCCTTTTCACACACATGAAGAGACAAAAGGTGCAGTCCACGGAACAAAGGGAGACTTTAGTTATTCAACATTCGGTCTATTGATGTCAGACCATGGCCCAACTCACGTAGATTCCATCTGGCACATAAAGGAAGGAGCCGCAACAATCGATGAGATCTCAGTAGATAAATTCGTCACATCAGCTATCTGTCTGGACTTTACTCACATCAAACCTAAAGGAATAATCTCAGTAAAAGACCTCGAGGATGCATTAACTAAAGCTAATTTAGAAGTAAAAAAAGGAGATACTGTCCTCCTCTACACCGGACATTATGACAAAACATACCCAAAGAAGGAATATCTAACTGAGAACGCGGGTCTAGACTATGATGGTACACTATGGCTTGCTGAAAAAGGAGTTGTAAACATAGGAATAGACGCAACTACAATCGATTCCTGCGGTAACACAGAAACAAAATTCTTTCCATCACATGAAGTATGCCGAGAATATGAATTAATGAACACAGAAAATCTCTGCAATCTAAAAGAGGTTGCTGGAAAACGTTTCACATATGTTGGATTACCTCTAAAGATACGTGGAGGTACAGGCTCACCAATACGTGCCGTCGCTCTAATCGACTAAACTGTGCTACAGGTAGCGTGTGTTACAATAAAGATTACGCACGCACTAACTTTCTTTCTTATTCTAGCCAGACTTTTCTTCTTGGGTATCTTTGAATTTTCTCGCTAACCGCTGCCAAGATGAATTCTCGTCGATTTACTTGAAGATCACTTAGTTTGGCAATATGATCAATGTTTTCAAGCATGGCTTCTGAAAAATAAATGAATTCACGTTGATCTCTCCTGAACACTTTTCACACTTTCCAAGTAGATAATTTCTAAATTGCAACAATTCTGTAAATTATCTGTTATCGATAAATTGTTGAAATTAGAATTTAAAATGTTAAGTTGTGTGAGTTATAGGTGTATCACTTGAGTATCATTTTCCACTGGACTGACACGGTTTAGCAGTAAGTTTTGATTGATGATAGCACGTGCTATCAGCGAAAAGAATCATGGTGTACGATAGTTTCTGTGATAGGTGCAGACATCTATATTCTGGTCCAAATTTTACGTTGATTCTAAAATAGGTATGTTCAAGACCTGATTTTAAAAAACTGGCTGGTTATCTTAAGTCTTAAATATTTTATAAACTGCTCGAGATTGCGTGGCTATTGCATTGGTTGATATCTCATTAATTCTAACAACCATAATGAATGGTTTAGTTTGGGGATTAATTCTAGCCTTGATCTCGATTGGGTTAAGTTTGATCTTTGGATTAATGGGGATCCTAAATTTCGCACACGGCGGCTATTACGCTCTCGGAGCATTCATAGCCTTCACAGTTGTAGCAAGTAGCGGGAACTATTTTTTGGCAATTCCGATTGCAGCGATCATGTGTGGACTACTAGGACTTATAATCGAACCAACTCTGCTTAGGAGACTCTATGTCGCAGATCCTATTCCAGGTCTTCTACTAAATTTTGGAATACTTTTGATAATGTTAGAATCAATCAGAATGATATGGGGAAAATATGGCCAACCATTCTTCCCACCGCCATCACTTGATTTCAGAGTTAATCTTCTATTCTTTGATTATCCTGCCTATCGAATTTTTGTGACCCTTCTATCAGTCTCGATTGCAGCAGCCGTATTTATCTTCATGAAAAAAACCCAGATTGGAACTATGATTCGAGCCGGGATCCAAGATCGTGAGATGGTACAGGTTTTAGGCTTCAATATTGGTAGAATCTTCACTTTCACATATATGATTGGAACAGCAATAGCAGGGATAGCGGGATTAGCTGCGGCGCCATTATTGGGTGTTTATCCTGAGATGGGGTATGAAGTTCTAATTCTTGGTTTTGTTGTTGTAGTTATAGGTGGATTAGGAAACCTTCGCGGAGCACTACTAGCAGGAATATTGGTTGGACAAGCAGCGACTCTGCCAGTTCTTTTCGAACCAAGGATCAGCCAAGTCATGATCTATATTGTCATGGCTATTGTACTAATTATAAGACCCGCTGGGCTTCTGGGAGAGAAATAGGGCAGAAGGGTTAGAAAGATTGGTCTTAAAAATTTTTGAATATGTTTCAAGAAATCCAATTCTTGTTCTGTTCCTAATATTGATGGTTTTTCCATTCTTAACCTCATCAAGATTTGTAGCAACAGATATTCTAATTTGGGGAATATTCGCATTAGGATTTAACATCCTGCTTGGTCAAACCGGTATCGGCTCTTTCGGACATGCAGCATATTTCGGTTTGGGAAGTTATGGGGCCGCACTCTGGATCATGAGGCCTTATGGTGTCCGTACAATAGTACCTCTTTGGCTTGGTTGGGGAGCTTTAGCCTCAGGAACAGGTTTAGCCGTTCTAGGAGCACTATTTGTAGGTCTCTTAGGAATGAGAAGGGCAGGACATTATTTTGCGCTTATCACTTTAGCTTTCGCTCAAATGTTCTACTTCATATTCTATCAAAATCCTGGAGGAATAACTGGTGGAGGAGATGGAATAGTCAATATTCCGACACCACCAATTTTATGGATTGAAGGAACTGTATGGAGAACTCCGCTTACATGGTACTATTTTGTCATGATTATGGCTTTGGTAGCCATCTTCCTAATGAGAAAAATATCTAATTCACATTTCGGACAAGTTCTCAAAGGGATCAGGGAGAATGAACAGAGAGTATCACTTCTAGGATATAATGTATGGCGGTATAGGCTTACCAGTTTTATGATTTCAGGATTATTCTCTGGTTTTGCAGGATCGCTATATACTTTTCATCTGAATTATGTTGGATTAGAGAATCTTACTTGGTTGGTCTCTGGAGATGTATTCTTAATGACTCTTCTTGGTGGTCGAGGAGCATTTTTTGGGCCGCTTTTAGGTGCAGCTTTCTATATATGGATGAAGGATTTCTTCGCTGCGGTTACTGATAATTGGATGATCCCCTTAGGAATAGTAGTCGTTGCTGTGATATGGTCTTACCGTGGAAAGGGTATTTATGAGATTATAAAAGAGCAACTTCTCAAAATTTGAAAAGCTGTACCTATTCGACTGAGTTAGTTCATATTCTAAAAGCCTAGTTCTTCACATGAAGGAAGATAATTTTCCGGATTTTCTCTTCCGCCCCAACCTATTACATCAAATAGGTCGTACTTGTTTTTGGAATTTTCAGGTTTTTTACCCTTAACTAGGAACCAGTCCTGTACTGCTTGAAGATCACATGCTCGCCAATACTCAGGTGCTTTATAATATTGGAATTCATTATTCTCAAGTTCCTTACGAACACTATCTGGGTCTAGTGTTCCTGCTCTATTGACGGCTTTAGACCATTCCCATACAGCAACATATGGGTTTGCACCATAGGCATCAGGTGGTGCACCGAATCTGCCCTCATACTTTTCTCTAAATTCTTTAGCAACTTGGTGACCTGGATAATTTTGTGGAATTTCATACCAAAAATCTGTACCACAGATGATATCTGCATATATTTCTGCACCTGCGGGAATGGCGGTATACATGGATGTTAGAGGGGCATGAACAGTCATCTCTTCCATCATTCCAAATTCTTTGCTCTGTTTGATCCAGTTGAGTTGGTCTGTTCCTCCTGAATTGCATGCCATAACATCTGGTTTTGCAGATTTGACCTTTCCAAGTAGACTGGAGAAGTCTGTTGTGCCCAGTGGAAATTGGTCTGCGCCTACAAGTTCACCGTCGAATTTTTGAAGCCAGTTCTTCTCCATTTCGAGCATGCCGTGACCCCATGCATAGTCGACTGTGAGAATGTACCATTTTTTTCCAAAGTTTTTTATCATGTAGTCCATGTTTACGGCTACAGCATTAACATCCATACACATTGGTGAGGCAGTGTAGGGGCTTAATACGTCTGCTTTGTGTATTGCATATGAACTCTGATTTCCAATAAAGTAAAAAATTTTTTTGCTTTTTGAGATTTCGTTAACTGGATAATTTATGCCTCCTGATGTTCCTCCAACAATTAGCTTGATATCTGACTTCTCGATCGCGTCATTGACTCGACGAGTAGCCACGCTTGGATTAAGTTCATCATCTATCGATGTATATCGGAGTTCCTTTTCAAGAACGCCACCAGCTGCATTAACTTCATCAACAGCAAGTGCCGTTCCCTCTATCTGATGCTGACCAGCCCATCCGTAGGCGCCAGTCATAGTGCTTTCGACAAGGATATTTATGGTATCCTTTTCAGGCTGTGATGTGTAATAATAAGCTCCAGCCACCGCAACCGCAAGTACGCCGGCTCCAGCAATCTTGAACCATTTTCGTCTATCTACTTTCTCAGAATTAACTTCTTCTGACATAAGTCTCAAACCTTCTCCTCAGTAGGAAGGCTAATATAAAGTTCCTTAAAAAAATGGCTCGAAATGACATTTCTTAAGACTGAGGCTCTAACTTGTAGATTTGGTGGATTGGTTGCAGTTGACTCCTTCGATTATTCGCTTAAAGAAGGCGAATTAGCATCAATCATCGGTCCCAACGGAGCTGGCAAAAGTACATTGTTCAAAGTTCTAATGGGATCTATTTATCCAACTTCTGGGAAAATAATGTTTGGTGGAAAGGATATTACTAAAACACCTGCTCACGAAAGATTGAACATGGGAATAGCTAAAACACATCAGATAACTCAGATATTCCCAAAACTTACAGTTCTTGAAAACATGGGAATAGCAGCACAATATAGATTGAAAAAAGGTCACAAATGGTTTTTCTTGGATAAATGGAATGATGAAGACACCATAAAAAAATCTGAGAATGTTCTGTCCCAGATTGATCTTCTTGATCGTAAAAATATGGTTGCTGGAAGTCTTCCGCAAGGAGATAAGAAGCGACTTGAAATAGGAATGGCAATAGCTACCGATCCAAAATTATTGTTGATGGATGAACCTACAGCGGGATCAAGCCCGGCGGAGACCCAAGTTACAGTAGAAGTAATCAAGCAGCTATCAAATACCCTTACCATGGTTATTGTAGAACACAAATTAGATGTTGTTATGGATCTAGCGGAAAGAATAACCGTAATGCATCGTGGAAAAATAATTGCAGATGGAAACCCTGAGGAAATTCGAAATAACAATAAGGTTAGGGAGATATACCTTGGCGAGACTTCTTGAGGTTGAAAATATAAACACTTTCTACGGTGATAGTCACATTCTTTTTGATGTCTCCTTCAATGTTGACCAAGGAGAAATAGTTGCATGTCTAGGTCGTAACGGTGTAGGAAAAACAACAACTCTAAGGAGTATAATGGGGCTTACACCAATTCGTAATGGTAAGATAAAATTCGCGGGCCGCGAAATATCAAAAGAACCAGTATACTCCAGAACGATTATGGGGATAGGTTATGTTCCAGAGTATAGAGGTATATTTCCTGAACTTACAGTTTCAGAGAATCTTATGCTAGCAGCATCAGGGTCAAAAATAAAAAGCTACGAACAAGTATTCGATTACTTCCCAGTTCTAAGGAATTATCTTAACACTAATGCTGGTAGTCTGAGTGGGGGAGAACAACAGATGCTTGCAACAGGTAGAGCACTTCTGGGAAATAAAAAACTTCTAATCCTAGATGAACCGACTCAAGGACTGGCACCATTAATAGCAAAATCGCTAGTGACTTCATTCCATAAAATCAAAGGAAAAACTTCAATATTGTTAGTTGAACAAAATGTCAACCTTGCGCTAGATCTGGCGGACAGAGTTTATATTATGAGAGATGGCCACATAGTTTTTGATGGTTTGCCTTCTGAAGTTAAAGAAAGAAAAGAACTTCAAGACTACCTTGCTGTAGCTTAATACTGATAACAATGATAGTTGGGACTACCAGCCTTTCTTGCTAACACGTTCTTCCAATAGATTCCTGCATAGATCTAGTTCTCCATCCCAGCACTCAATTTCTCCTTCTTTATCATCAGTATTTTTTAATTCAACTTGATCAATCACAGCTCCGCATTTCCCACAGACAATCTCTCCATCTGATGCTGTAATGAATTTTGATTGGTCTTTATTCCCACATTCGCATTTGAAAGTCTTGATGGAAGTCACTTTTCGTTTCCTTCTCAATGTATTGTTAGATACTCTATAACATAAATTCACACATTGCTGAAAGTAATTTATCTAGAGTCTAATTAAAAATATTCAAAGTACATAATTATATTAGGTTGTTGTTATGGCCTTCACGATTAAAGATCTAGCTCACCTAATATTCAAACACAGTTTTTGCATATTGGCGACACAGGATAAACAAGGTCCACATGCTGTCGGTGTATGCTATTATGCTAAAGATCTAAACTTGTTCATTCCAACTAGTGAAAACACTGCTAAAGTTAGGAATATTCGTCGAAACTCAAATGTTGCGATACAAATTCCTGTGCCTTGGCCATTGATTCCCGCACCGCCACGCAGTATACAATATCGTGGAATCGCGGAAATTTTACCAATAGATGATATTGAAGCACAGAGAATCCTTTCAAAATCATCGTATATTAATCGACATGTTCTTCGTCAACTTATTAAAAATATTGATGTCAAGAAATGGGGAGAAAACATCTGGATACGCGTTGTGCCAACAGGTCGAATAGAGACCTTCATGATAGGCGTGCCTATTACTGTTATTTTTCGGTCACCAGAAAAAGCTCAATTACATTTTGATGTGACTAAGAAATCATCGTAATTATCCTTCTGCAGTAAAGGATGCTATAGATGTTCAATCGTTTTCTGATATTCAAAATATGAATAGATCACTGTGAAAATTACTACAGAAAGTATTGGAACAAGAATGAAAAAAATAGTATATTTACTGAACAATGCGCCGCTAAATGCTATCAATCCTGCAATTTTGAATAGCTTTCCACCTATCTTGTGTGTTTTATTCCATACGTCCTCATTGCTCAATGTCCAAGGAGTCCTTATGCCAATGAACCAGTTCATTTTTGCATTCTCAGTGAGAATACCAGCATAATAGAAAAGAAATCCTAAAGCGGGCATCATGAAATAAAGAATATTGAACCTGTAACCAAAACTCCATACTATCACAAAAATATGGATAAGAAAAAGATAGGAAATTAACAGTATTATAAATCGATCATAATGTACCCTAAATTTTTCTATATTGCTTTTCAATGGATCAATTTTAGGTATAACAATAAAAAGTAATGATAATCCAACTATGGCAAACGGCATTAGGAAGAGTCCCCAGAATTTACTCATGTATCCATCCACTTGCCCTTCTGTATTCCAATGAGAAGCCATCATGTTGGGCATCTGAGGATAGACATAGATTCCAATAGCAAAAGAAAGAACGATTAATCCCACAATAATTTTTCTAAACATCATGCATTCGCCTAATAGGGCATACTGCAGGGTACACTGCAAGTACTCTTTCCTTAAGAAGTTTACAGAAAGAAAATAAATCTCTAGACATTATTTAAAGAGGACTTTACCAAATATTGGAACGCATCATCAGTTCTCTTCAAACACCAAATCAATTGCTTCTTCCACAGATTCAACAGATGTAACTTCTCTACCATCTATCACGATACCGGCCATCTTTTCAGCAACTCCGCCAGAAGGTCTGATTGCAATTACTTTTCTGTCAGTCTTTAATGCTAATGCAATTTCAGAAAGAGTTCCAGCCCCACCATTGACTGCAATAATTGCGTCAGCTGATTTGATATTGATGATGTTTCTCCCATCACCCATTCCAGTCACAATGATAATATCCACATATGGGTTTGCATCTTTATTGCACCCTGGTAGAATACCTACAGTAAGACCTTGTTTCTCCTTAGCTCCCTTACAGACTGCTTCCATAACGCCGCCTCTGCCTCCAGTGATTAATACGGCGCCTCTTGATGCGATTGCTTTGCCAAGTTCTTCAGCCATTTGATAAACGTCTGGGTTAATAGGTTGAGCACTTCCAATAACCGTAATCTGTTTCATACGGTAAAGTTCACATCTTCGCTTAAATAACTTAGAATTCTTGATAGCCAGTCCATCTTTTTATGGAATCTTTTAGAATCCATTTTTCGATTCGATAGGCTTATATTTTTAGTCAATCTCCAAATTATTGGGTTACAGTTTTGAAAGCCAGACGAATTCAAGCTTTGAATATAACGTCCGGTCCAACCGAGAGTGGAAGATTACCCCCTGTTGGAGGGGAATTAGTTCCAATCGACAAACTATCTGTATTCCTTTCAAGTTCTTGGATTCTAATATTATTGATACTGATGCTTCCTGTTTTTTTAATATTGTATAGAAAACGTAATGTGACTATGAAATTTCTAAGTCCTCTGGTTTCACGATTATTCGAGTATACGCAGCGATTCTAGATTCGATTAGTCTAAGTGTACTTTCTCTTCTTGATAGTTATGGCCTATTCTACTGCGAAAATTATTTAATAGTTGAAAACATAATGACAAATTTTTGGTTGTTAGTGTCCATTGTTGGCGTATTAATTATCGTGTTAGCTATTGTGTTTCTTGTTATGCGTAGAAAGGAACATAAAGAACCTGATTATCGTGCGTTCTTCATTCTTGGCCTATTATGGCTTGTAATAGGGCTTGTAGAATATTTTACGTCTCGAGATGTTTCTATCTTCTTTATGATGGGGCTAGTATTCCTTGCAATTGGCCTATCGCATAGAAACAGATGGGGAAAACCACGTCGGTTATTGAATGAAAGGCAGAAAAAGATTCAGAAGATTATCATGATAGTTGTCGCAGTACTGGTAGTGTTAGGTCTAGTCCTTTTTCTTTTTGTCGCATATTAACTGTTGAGCACGCGCTGTCGAGTCTCCCCAATCTCGAGCAATCATCATAAGCTTTTTTTCAGTCTGATCTTGTGAAGAAGATAGGTTATTAGGATTGAATGTTTGATTCAAGGTTTGGTGATGTTATGTCTGAAGATCCTTTGAATGTATTTAAGAAAGTTGACTCAGAATTTTTTAGAAAAATTGAAAGCTCTAGGGATTTCACTTTTGCTGATGGGGGTCTCTCCAGAAAATACAAATTGCTGATAGCCATGGCTTTGGATGCTTCTGTTGGAGCTGTTGAAGGTGTCAGAGTTCTGGCTCAATCAGCTATAGATGATGGAGCAACAAAGAAAGAGATTGCAGAGGTATTGAGAGTGACTAATTATATCAGTGGGGTAGGGAGCACCTATACTGCTGCACATGCCCTTAAGGACATTCTATAATTAACGTTTTTATCACGTGAAATATTGGGTTAATACCATGATATAGTGGCCCTTTACGATTAGCGCACGCGGCACCACTTTTTATATATACAGATTTTCTACAATGGATTCTTCAGCGAATTCGGTCAATTCTTTTCTTGGTAGGGGGTAGGGGTCGGATTCATCTAAAAGTTGATCCACTGACTTGAATCCAAGTTTGAGGTTAAACTTACCGTTTTCCTTTGTTTCAGTAACCTCAAGCTCTCTCATTTATTCCTACTCCACATGTGTTACCACCATTTTATACTGGCCTTGAAATCCCTAATCTTTTCATTTTTGCTAGGCTTACGAAATATAAAGATATGCTCGTGCATTATCTTGTAAAAAGGATAGTATGTGGCTCGCCACTTTCCTCTATTGGTGGATACTTTGTGTTGAAGTTTTATGATGTCTTCTTTCAGTATGAATCCTGCATCTAAGAATTGCTGCATAACGCGGAATGCTATTGGGATATAGTGCTTTCGTTTACGAGTATCACCTATTAGAATGCTGCAATGTTTGTCTTGTTTTAATACACGATATGATTCATCTGCTATCTTTCTTATTGCTTTTAGAAATTCGTCAATATTCCTGAATGCGGATATATCCCCTTCAATTCTATCTTGGGTGTATCCGATTATGTAAGAATAGGGTGGATGAGATATTATCAGATCTATGCTTTGATCATCTATCTTGTTCATATTCCTAGCATCTCCTACATAGGTTTGGATTTTTGATTTTTCATGGGTGGAATAGCTAGTGAAATTTAATCTGTCACGTGTAACCATTATCGCGTCAGGATTAATGTCGACACCAATCGCATTTCTCTGAAGAAGTTTGCATTCTATGAGTGTTGTTCCGCTTCCAACCATTTGATCTAGGATTAAATCACCTTTAGTGGAATATTTTAGAATTAGATTTCTTGGTATGAAGGGTGAGAAGTTTCCTCGGTAATCGCCTGTATGTGTAGCCCAGTCTCCTCTGTCTGGAAAGCTCCAGACTGTTGTGCCTTCAGGCTTGTATTCTTCGTTGGGTGCTAGTTTGTCTATATTCAATTTTGTTCCGATTGGGATTTTTGATTTTTCGATTGTTACGTTTCTGTGTGTCTTAATGAATTCTTTATAGTCTTTATGTGTGATTAATCGCATTTTTTTAAGCGCTCTTGAAGATTATTATGATGCTGGTTTCTGGATCTTTGATATTCCTCCAGCTTTACCGATTCTGTATATATGGTCTGCGAAGCTTTCGAGTTCGGTCTCATGCGATACTAGGATTACTTGTGGACATTGGAGTTCGTTTAGGATTTCTCTTACCTTGTATAGCTGTTCTTTGCTAAATCCGTCTGTTGGTTCATCCATTATGAGTATGTTGGATTTTATTCCTACTGATACTTGTTGAACTATGCTGTTTAGTGCTAGTCTGTATGCTAGTGCGACGCTGGTTTTTTCGCCTCCGCTTAGGAATTCAACATTTTGATCGTAACCATCCTGTTTGATTATTGGTGTGAAGTCTTCGTCTATTGTTGCTTCTTTTGTAGGATCCTCTATTAGTATTGTGAACCATTTGTCGAATTCATGATTGAATTCTTGGTTTATTGATGTCATGACTTGTTTTTCTATGGTCTCTAGTGTTTTAATGAAGTAGTCTCTCAGCCAGAAATGATAATCACTTAGAATAGTTGCGTCTCTTTGATCTTTCTTCATGGTTTCTATTTCTTTTGAAAGATCTTCTATTTCTCGCGATAGACTTTCGATTTTTTGTTTACCGGAGGCTATTTGTTCTCCTATTTCTTTTGATTCTTCCTGTTTTTTGGTCTTGTCTTCTTTCAGTTCTGTGATCTTTTCTTCGATATTAGTTAGTTCTTTGGTGGTTGTTGTTAGTTCTTCTAGACGCTGGTTTGTTGTTTGTATTCTTGATTCTAAAGTTTTGATTTTTATTTGTCCTTTATTTATTAGTTGGAGGTGATGTTTCTTTTCCCGTGTTATTGATTCATATTTTTCTTTATTTGTAAGATATGTTTCGAGTTTTCTTAGTAGTTCTCGTGATTGTTTGAGTTTCTCTGATGCTTCTTCCGCATCTTTTTGGGCTTTGTTCCATTCAATTTTTTTGTTTTTTACGATTTCTCTGAAATCTTTTGTAGTTTTTCGGTCGCATGTTGGACATTTTTTTTCTTTTTCTATTTTTTTGTAGTCTTTGATTTTTGCTTCTAATTGATTTTCTATTTTTCTGAGTTCAGCTTGCTTGTTTTCGAGATTTTCTATGTCTTTTTCTATTTGGTTTTTGGAGATTTTTGTTGGTTTCTTTGGTTTTTCGCTTTTAGAGATTTTTGTTTTTATTTGTTCTAATTCTTTTTTTGATTGTTCTTCTTCTTTTTGAAGTTCTTCTTTTTCTAGTCTATCACTCTCGATTTTAGAATTTAGTTGAGTTATTTCGGTATTAGCTCTAGCCAGTTTAATGTTGGCTTCTTGGAGTTTATCAAGTCGGGTGTTGAATTCTTTAAGTTGTGTTTGGATTTTTGATTCTTTGCTTTTCAATTCTGTTACGAATTGTTCAGTTTTTTTCTTTTCTCCTTGTTTTTCGTTGTGTTGTTTTTCTCTGATTTCGAGATCTTTGGTTTGGGCTTTGAGTTCTATGATTTTATTGTTTAGTTCTTGGGTTAGGGTTTGGGTGTTTTCTATGGCGGTTTTGTATTCTTCGAGTCTGAAGGCTTTTCTTAAGATTTCTAGTCTGATGTCTGGTTTGTATGATAGGATGGCTTTCATTTCTTCTTGGGGTGTGAAGACGGCGTATCTGTATATCCAGCTTTGTGCTTTTGGATCTTCTGGTTCGTTGAAGTGTAGGATCTCCAGTATTTTGTGTTTTAGCTCTGAGGGTTCTAGGTCAAGTTTTCCTGAGGGTTCGATGATGTATCCTGAGCCTTGTCGAATGGATTTGGCTTTCCGTTCGAGTGTTCTAAAGACTTCATATTGGTTTTCTTCAATTTCGAAATTTAGTTTGACTGAGCCTTTGTCTGTTCCAAGTCTTAGTAGGGAGCTTCCTCTAATGGATCCTAGTCCGAATAGGGCGAATTCTATGGCCATTAGTAGTGTTGATTTTCCTGATCCTGTTGCTCCTTCGAAAAGTATTGTGCCATCTGGAAAAATTACTGTTAGCTTGTCGTAGCTTCTGATGTTTTCTATCTCTAGGGTTTTGAGTTTCATTTGGAGAACACGTTTTTGAGACCTAGGAGGTTTATTCCTAGTTCTTTCATTCTTTCTGTGTAGTCTTTCTTTGATTCTCCAGCTTTGATTTCCTGGCGGAAAGTGTTTAGTAGGTCAATTGCGAGTTTTAGGCCTTGCTCTTTTTGGAGTAGATTTTGTGAAATTTTAATGGTAGCTAAATGTTCTTCTAGAAGTCGTTTTTCTATTGTGGCTGGATCTTCTCCTGCAATCTTGATTGTTGCAAATTCTTTTGATTTCAAATTATGGCGGTTAAGATTGATTTTTAAAGCTCCTTTATCGATGAGTTGCCGTTTAAGTCTGCTGAAATCAATATCAGATATTTTACCGCTGGATAATTCTCCACTAACTTTCAGCATTACTATTTTATCGTTAACGTCTAATGTTTCGAATTTGTTTGTAAGGTATTTCTCTGCTTCAATAGGGTTCATGGGATCGAGGTTGAATTCTTCATAAATGAATTCGCAAACATTTATGGGAATAAATTTGATTTCTTGGATTTTGTCTTCAAATTCTACTATGTAGAATCCACGTTTTTCTCCTCTGCCACTTGATTCATGGTCTCTTGGTTGGCTTCCAAACAATGTTCCTGGAAATATTACATTTGGATAGTTGATGAGATTTTTTTGCATTCTCTCGTGTACGTGGCCGCCTGCGTAATAGTTGAATCCTTTGGGTAGATTTGAGATTGGGATTGATTCTGCTGGTAACATGTATTCGGGTTTGAATTCGTCTAGGCAGGCGTGGAATGCAAAGATTTTGAATCCGTCTTCCTTTTCTAGAGTTTCTCTGTCAAGAATTTGATAGTATTCTTTGTCTAATCCTCCTTTTCTTCCGAATATGCCGACTAGTTTTGCTCCGGTTTTGGGGTCGGTGGTGAAGTTGAGTATTATTTTTTCTTCTTTAAATTGTCCTTTGGCGATGTTTTTGATTAGGTCTGCCGTTTGGAATAGGTCTATTATGGATTTACCATTTGGTGTGAAGTCGTGGCTGCCGAATATTGTGTATATGGGGATGTTTTGGTCGTTGAGTTGTTTGAGTTTTTGGACTGCGTGGTCTGCTATTTGGAGGTCTGGTATGCTGACGTGGAACATGTCACCGCAGATTAGGATGAAGTCTACTTTTTCGTTTATGCATGTGTCTATGGTTTTGTCAAATGCTCGTATTTCGAGAGAAGCTAATGCAGGATCCGTGTTGGCTCCTAAGTGAATATCTGAGATATGGGCAAATTTCGGCAAACGACAAACATCCTTCAAATTAGAATAAATTGTGTCTGATTAAAGATTACTTTTAAAAAAAAATATTTTGACTTAATTATTTCCTTGTCTGACTTTCATCATCCAGTTGTTAAAGGTACGGTAAAACTCATCGCGCTTTTCTTTATACTTGTCTGTGTATTCCTTCTCTTTTTCCAGTACGTATCTATACCTCCCTTCAGCATCCTCGTTCATTACTTCTTCAATAGAATTAACAGCAAGCTTTGTGTCGTTTAAACCGTCCCAGTTCTCATTTACGGGAAAACCAACTTTTTTCAGTGGCTGATCCCATGTGGCGTCTACCAGGATCCATTTTCTGTCAATCTGGATCTTAAGGCAGAGATGATAATCTAATATCCTGTAATTTCTAGCCATTGTCAACAATTCTGAGGGAAGTTCTATTCCCATATCGATCAGATCCTTCCAGTATATAGGATAAGAAAAATATCTGGTACGAATCCCCATATTCTCGTAGAGCTCTCCTAAGAGGAAATGTTTTGGTGAACAGGATCCTTTATTCATCTTCAAAATGTTCAGTGGTCCGGCGTATGGGTTTTTTAATTCAGAGATTACTGCGTAAGGGATGTCTCTGACCCTGTTGAATATCGCTATTCGTTTGTCTATGCTACTGAGACCTTTCAAATCCTGGAAGTATGGTAAAATCTCTTCAAGCATGCGGGTTATAGGATGATTGAAGAATAAATAACTGATGTTCTTCAAAAGTCCGGATTTATTGCGGACGCTAGTGCGTGCGCTGATATTTGGAGAAAACCAAAAAAATAAAACTATCTTTTGCACACTTCAAGCTTTCATTATGGTTTGAAACGTGATATGCTTTGAATAAGTTTTTAGTTGTTCTTATGCTAGCTTCATTTAGTCTATTAATCACGACGAGTATTGTTTTGAATGTTGTAGAGGCTGATCCCGGAGTCACTGTGGATGTTCATACTCCTGTATATGTAGGAGATCCAATTATCATAGAATTTTCTACGGAACCAGGTGAGGATGGAACAGGCAGAGTTGGTTACCTCGGTCCGGCCATCTCTGATCCACAGTATACCCAACAAGATATTGATGTCATTGGAGGTCAACCATATACTATTACTGCTCCTGGCCTAACAACCGTGCCAGGAACATATCATATATATATTCAAGTTTTTGGTTCGAACTTACCGAACTCACTTATCACTAATAGCGCAACATTTGAAGTTCTCCCGTCCGATATTGTTGTTGATTTGCCTGATCAACCTCTGTTAGAACCTTCAATCGAGGTTGAAATAAGTCCTGTGCAGTATAGGGTTGGAGACCTCGTACTGATAGAAGTATTCGTTAGTAATATTGTTGATTCAACCGATGTTGATATCATGATTGATAAACCGGATGGGATTTTGAATACTATTATTCCAGGGGTTTTCACTTTAGGGAGCACCACATTGATGGTGAATACTCTAGGAGCTTACACAGTAACAGCTACAATCTATGTTGGTGGCATTCCTTATAGCGACTCTACACAATTTACAGTCTCAACTGATGATGGACAACAGCCTCCTTCAGATGGAGGAATAGGTAGCTTATTCGATTTCACCATATCACTGGCACCTTCTTCACAAACAGTAAAACAAGGTAATACAGCTCAATTTCAGATACAGCTTACTTACAGTGACCCCTCCTGGGCGGGAACACCTGTTAATTATCAAATAACCGGGCTTAGTTCAGGGATTACTTGGACACCAAGTAATTGAGGACTTTTCTCACTCTCAACATCTTCCACAACGCCACCTGGAACCTATACTTTCACTGCCATCGGATCAGCACAAGGGATTACTCACCAAACAACAGGCACCCTAATTGTATCCACCGAAAGTACCAGTCAAACTACATCCACAACACAAACGACCACATCACAAACACAAGTGACAGGAGACTTTATCATACTCCCCTCACCGGTCGAGCAAACAATCAATCAAGGCGAGACCGCTACATACTCTTTAACCATCGACAAGAGTGGAGAGTTCAATGATCATGTTACTTTAACCAGCGTTACAGGTGAACCACCAAGTTCGACACCAGATCTAACAATTAAAAATGGAACTCCAAAATTCACTTCAACACTTACAATTAAGATGCCTGGCTCTACTCAACCTGGAACTTACACGATCACAGTCGAAGCATCTGGTGGAGGAAAAATACATACGGCCACCATCACCCTAATCGTCAAGGAGAATAATCAACTAACATCCTCATCCACAAAAACAACAACAAATACGCAAGATAGTAAAACTTCAGAATCTAATTCATTAGATCTTTTATCTGATCCAACAAATCTGTTACTGATCATCACCATTCTCATACTTGCCATCGTCCTCATAACAATTTTAGCTAGAAGAAACAGAAGTTCTAGCGTACCAGCTAGAGCACATGCACCAACTCGATATTGTGCGGAATGTGGAAAGCCATCAAAGACTGTGGATCCATTTTGTTCATCATGTGGAAAACATTTGGATTAATTTAGCGCATGTGTTGATAAATATCTAGATTCCAGCGCGTGCTAAGGCCTTAGTATTTCTTAGGGCGCCCTTGAACAATTCATAGGTCATAGATACGACGTTTTTATTCTGTAAAAGTTACTGACGAAACTTCAATAACATATTGTGATGCATCAACAATTCCGTTTCGGTCAATAAAAACACCTGTAACTATTACCCGACAGGGGACTGCAAAAGAGCAAGGTGAAAGAACAACTTCATAGGTGGTCCCATTATAGATAATGCCTACGTATGGATCAATTATTGAGGTAGTTCCGGTAATGGCAATACATGGATTATAGGCAAAGTACAGATTTCTAGGATCTCCCTCGCAAAGACTGTAGGTGTCACCAAAATGTGGTGCAGTATGTTCAATAAGATAGCCAACTGCCTTAACTTTCTTGTTTACGTAATTTGACGGATGGTCGTTAAGTTCTCTTAAAGATACATCATATGAATATGTTCGGTTAAGTCCTAATCCGAAGAGAAGAATAGATCCAGCAGAAACCAATATAATGGCCAGCACTAGAAGGCGATTAATGGTGGATCTCTTAACATTTTGTTTGAACATTATTATACGATCCACTTAATCTTCTAACGTGCATAAAAAAAGGAAGGGTAATGTGGCTTAGCAGGTGCAATCATCGAAGGGTTTGCCACAACCAGAGCAAACCTTGTTTTCTATAGGCTTACCACATTTACAGGGGGTACAACCACAAGTGTTACACAATGTTGTTTCACACCATTTTAATCGTGATTACTATATATAAAAAATTAGTGTCCGCTAAAATCACATTCTCCTCAGTTGCGTAATAACGGTAATCAATTTTTTTTGTTATCATTTGACTATTGTGACGGCGCATTTTGAGTGCCGTGCTACTTTGTCTGTGACGTTTCCAAAAAGAAATTGCTCGGCTCTACCCACTCCTGTGCTTCCGATAATTATAAGATCAAAACCTATTTTTTCAGCGTAAGAGAGTATCTCTTCAGCAGGTTTACCAATTGTAGAGTGGGTCTCTACTTCTACTCCTTCATCTCTTGATTTTTGATTAACCCTTTTGAATATTTCTTTGCTCAGCAATTCTGCATAAATATTCATCATATCTTTAATGTGAACACCGCTTATTACATCCTTGACGGTTTTTTCCATTTCTTCATGAGTACTTTTGTCCGCTACGTTAATTATCCATAATTTAGCGCCAGAATTTTTAGCTAAGTTTAATGCGAAATCAAAGGCTTTGTCTGCACGTTCGGATCCATCCATTGGAACCAGAATTTTTTTTAACAAAATTTACAATCCTCACACATAACAGTGAATGCGTCCATATTGTTTATTATGATTTTTTTTATTCTCAGATTTATTACAATCGAATTCTTGGATATAATTGGTTCGATACTTCAAGTAAAGTTCAATATATGCCGGGATAACATTTTTTTTTATCAATTCTCTATTTTTTCATAGGCATAAAGCATTCTTTGTATAGCTTTACTCAGTGCCCTTCATTTTCAAGCACGTGCTGCAAATATCTTGGCAAATGTTTTTTAACTTAACAAAGTAATATCTGGAATTAGGTTTACAAGTTTGAAGTTGATTCCTAAAGTTCTGATCTCTTTCATTCTAATTGCTATGATGATCCCGATGGTGTATGCTCAACCTCCAACATTACTGTGGGATGATACTGTGAATACATTTGACATAGCACTTTCAAAGGACGGTAACTATGTTGCGATTGCTAAAGGTGATGAGCTTCGATATTATGGTAAGGAGAGTGGGATTCCACTATGGACATCTACAACTGGTGGTTTTTACCTTTCGGTTGCAATCTCAGCTGACGGAGATTGTGTAGTTGCAGGTGGTGGTGATGGTTATGTCACTTTTTGGAAAGATGCGAGATCTCGAACATCCACTAGTGAAACTCCAACTTGGAGGAGTGAAGACCTTGGAGGCGGGATCTATCGTAGATGTCTTGATATTTCTAATGATGGTAACTACGTAGTTGCTTGTGGAACTGGTAGATGGGTTTTCTACTGGTCTAATGCTAAAGGACGAACAACAATGAGTGAACCGACAAGTTGGAAGAGTCAAGAATTCGCCTATGTCTACACCGTAGATCTCTCAAGTGACGGCGATTATGTTGCAGCCGGAATTCGAGACACATCCGATTTTGGTGTTGCATATTGGAAGAATGCTAGAAGCCTAACTGGGGATCCTCAAGCATATAATTGGTTGTCAACAGAACCTGATGAAGGTATTAGTGACATAGCCATCTCTGATGATGGAGACTCTGTGGCTGTATCGACAGGTGTAGATTTTTCAGTTCATTATTGGACTGGTGCAAAAAGTCTGAGTGGCGATCCTGCGTCAACTTGGTGGGCTGGAGAAGGTATCGCTTTTAATTCTGTTGATATGTCAAGTGACGGGGATTCTGTCATTGCATCCGGGGGACCGCATTTACTTGGAGATGTGACACTAAAAAATGGTGAATCTACTCAAGCAGTAATAAATGGCAATGGTGGCAAAGTATACTTCTGGGGTCAAGCTCGAAGTCTTACAGGTAAACCACAAGTCCCAACCTGGACCTATGAGACAGACGGATTCATCTTTGATGTGGCGATTGATAATTTAGGAAATTACATGGCGGCTGACGCTAACACACTATTTCCAGGTAAGGTTTACTTCTTTGACTTTAGAGGTATCTTACTATGGAGTTATCCGATTGATTTTGCTGACAAGGTCTCTATATCTGCTGACGGCAATACCCTGGCAGTTGGAACAGGAGCAGCCGATACAGGTTATCTCTTTGACACAGGTTATACATCTTCCAGACCTGCGGTTGGGGGAGTCTTAATACCTGAAAAGAAACTTGGGATAATCATGCCCTACCTAGCATTAGCAATAGTATTTGCATCTGTTTCAACAATATTCATCATCAAGAAAAGAAAGTAAAACCTTGCTAACACACGCAACCAACACTCAGCATATGAACCTGTCAATTAGCAACCTTATAGGATGCGCGTTATCCTAAACAGATAAATCAGCGCGCGCTATATAGTTAGATCATATTCTCTGATTAAACTTAACAGTGCTTCTGCATTTCCTTTCGCATCATTCACTGGATTATGATCATATAGAGTTTTTCTCAAATGTTTAAATGATCCACGTAGATTCCTAGTCAGACCTTTGTATAGTGAGTTTAGGTTTTGTGAGGAAAAACCGAAGGGGTTTCTATCTAGAAATTTATAGAAATAATAGCATACGAACATCCAATCGAATCCATTATTGTCAGAGATAAACATTGGACGTCTTGGTTCAACATCGTTAATCCATTTCTCAAAATCCATCATAACTGTTTTCGGATCTTCAAAACGAAGCGTATCCTCTCGAGAATATCCTGTGATTGAAAGAGATTCTGGATCATATTCTTCAGAGATTGGATGTAATTTACGATGAAAAGTTCGATCAAGATTTGATTCAACCGCTACAGCGCCTAACTCAATCATAGAATATTTTCCAGGAACAGGTCCATCAGCTTCAACATCAACCATTATAAACATAATATTCACATCTGAAAAATAGTCAGCACATGCTAAACAATTTATCCCTGCAATATTGAGAGACAGCATCCTGCTATATCACAGTCAATCATATTAGCCAATTTTTAATTACAACATATCTTACCAATAGTTTCTGATTAAAAATGGAAAGATCTCCAGTACGGGCCCTTAGAAAAGGAAGCTTCATCATTCTATTTGTCATTCTCATGGCAGGAGTAATAAGTAACACATTACTGACAGAAGTTGCAACCTGGGAGAACCGAGATTTATCTGTCCTTCCAGGAAGTCAGGTTACTACACCAGGAGGTTTGGTCACCTATGAGATCCATGTGCAAGGTACGACAGATCCTATCGAAGGAGAATATGTAACACTTTCAGCTACTACTACCCACTCTGGTATAACCTATACTATTGCTCCTAATAATCGGGCGGCTCCATTTACCTGTACCATGACGGTTGATGTCAGCGCCTCAACGCCACCTGGCACATATTCGATAACTGTAATTGCCACCTCCACGTGGGATCAAACGCATACACGCTCAGAGACAGTTCAACTTACTGTGATGGAATTGATAACGGCAACAGTTATCCAGCCCTCCCCAGAGGAGACAACAGCAGAACCTCCACCACCACATTCAGAAGAGACAACAGCAGAACCTCCACCACCACATTCAGAAGAGACAACAGCAGAACCTCCACCACCACATTCAGAAGAGACAACAAAAGAGCCTGAGGAAGTGCCTCCACCAACAATTACACCCTTCGATTTTGTTGTAAAACTACGACCCTCAACGATAGAGACATCTAAAGGTGAGCCTGCACACTATCAGGTAATCATTGAATACAGTGACCCTATATGGAATGAAGTGCCGATTAATCTTCAAGCGGAAATGCCATTTGAATGGATGCAGTACGACCTCTCCCCAACACATAAAATTACAATCACTTCATCATCAGATGCTAAACCGGGAACATATGTTTTCAACGTGGTTGGGACAGCTCAAGGATTAGAACGTGTAAAAGAGGGATCACTCACCATTGTCGGAGTAGCTAAAGAATCACAAGAACAGGCACCCTCTAGAGATTCTACATCAGAAGAAGATTTGCTATTAGAGGTGATGAAAGAACAATTTCGTGCAAATGTAAAAGATGAAAAGGTGTTAGGAGAATTAATAGATAATCTTGATAAGTTAAAAAGTCTGAGGCAAGACGCAGAGCAAGAACAAGCTGAAGAAAAGAAGAAGGCGCAGCAGGATGCGGCTTTACTTCAGATGATATTAGCGGTGATTAGTTTTGTCGTGGGATTGGTGGCAGGTGCAATTGGTTCGTTTTTAAAAGGGAAGGGGCGAACTCAATCTAAAAAATCAAAACGAGAAGACGGTTATTGCCCAGAATGTGGAAAACCTTTAGAGCCGTAAAAAATCTTGCAGATCCTCCTTAGAAACTGTCTGATAACAAACATTTTTTGGTATCAATGGTTTACTGGTAAGTGTGTGGCTTAGCTGGTGAGCACACACACACAAAATAAATATCCCTTATGTTGGGAGAAGAATCTCTCAAACCTCTCTTTATTTTAATAAAAAAGGGGAGGGGATTTTAGGGAACTGGATTATCACTTTTTAAGTTCTTGATATGATTTATAGCTGAAGTATACACCAGCCAGCATGATCAAGTACCATACAATGAATGAAAAGTTGTATACAGGATTGACAAAGGCGTACCATGGTGTAGCTGCGGGTGATGCTGCAACTCCGATCATAGCAATGATGTTAAGAATTATTCCCACAATGAAAGCAAGCCTAACTAACTTAGCGTATAGAGGAACAAGAATCCATGCAATGATAACTAGTACGGCGTAAGCCATGGCTGTAGAGCTTGTTACGATCCCTGTCATAATGTTTACTCCAGTAGCTGTAAGACCAAACAATACTGAAGCAAGTAAACTAGCTATAGCCCATGTCTGGTTAACAGTATAGGTTGTCGCCAAATTTTTCACCAGCGATTTTAACGAAACATTATGTGACCATAAGTAAGAAATAAGACTTTGCAAAGTGCACGCTTCCATTAGAAATTTAGTGTATGCCTTAGCTGGTGAGCACACACACAAAATGAGAATGCTCGCTTTGCTAGCAGTTCACCATATGACGCCGAACGAGAATAGGTTCTGGACTAATGCAGCTCTACTCTTTGCTGTAATGTACAACACATTCGTGACCATCAATTACGTTGTCCAATTGACGGCTGTGATTCCTTATGCTGACCCTGACCCGGTTCTTCGTCAAACTCCTCATTCTCTTCTCTGGACCCTTGATGCGTTGGGATACATCTTCTTTGGCTTTGCGACTTTGTTCGCAATCCCAGTTTTTGCGAAGCACGGGCTGCAGAAATGGCTCAGGCGGTTTTTCCTAGCCAATGGTTTAATCATACCTCTGTTTTGTATAGTATATTTCTATCCGACTTTCTCCGTAACATTGTTACTTCTCGCTTTGCCGTGGGTCATTATAGCACCAGGATCAATATTGCTCTTGGCTCTCTTTCTGCGGAAAAGTTCTAGATGAGGACCAGACTCTGATTTTATTGTATTGTGTAGCGTGCACTTAGTTAGCCGTTGCTTCTATAGTGATTATAATATTTTCAAGTTTACAACTAGCGGTTGGAATAGTTGACATAATTTAGAAGTAAGTATAGAAGATTTGGATTAAGTCTGATTATGTTATTACTTATCATATTGTATATCTTTTGGTTTCTACATAATATCAGTCCTTTAGGTTGAAAAAAGGTTGAGAATAAGCAAGCTTACCTACAAAATTGAAAAAATGTGAAATGAAAATGATTTCGAAGAAAGAGGATCGCAGGCTTACACTTTTCATAGTTACGATCATGGCATTGACAATGGGTTTCTTATTGTTTGCATTTTTTTGGTCAGCTATGCGAGCAGTCTTAAGTCCCATTATTGTATTTGTTGGGCCGATTCTTTGGCTTATTTCTGGTGGATATGGTCTGATATGTGTAGTCCATAGTTTGCGCGAAATCGTTAGGATAGGAGTGACGCGACGAATGGTCTATCTTAGATTTGCTTTAGGAATAGTTTTGTTATGGGTGTTTATCTATGGTGCATATTATTTCTATACTTACGGTTTTTAGAGTGCGCTAGGTTGTGAGTATATGGTTTCAGGTGTGAAAATCTTAAGATTAGCATATTTAGTGGGGGCAATCGTCGATTTCTTGGTCTTTCTATTAATGGTTTTTCCTCCACTAGCATCATTTTTTTGGGGCTTCAGGGAGTTTAGCAACCAATATCTTTTCGCGATGGGAATTGGCGGATCTTTAATGTTTGGTTGGACACTGCTTTTACTTTGGGCGTATAGAAAACCGATAGAGAGAAGATTTGTGGCGATCTTAACAATCATAGTCATAATAGGAGTAGCTATTACTAATGCTGTTATGGTTGTACAGAAGGAATTCACAATAACTGAGTTAATACCTACTGCCATAATACAGGCAATACTTCTATTTCTTTTCAGTTATGGATATTATAAAACGCATAATAATAACGTTAGCGCGCGCGTTACAACATTAAGCGTGCACGCTACACCGGATTTAATTACAGGTTTGATTTCTAGAATCATTGCGAAATTATTTTTTCAAGATCTTGCAATATATCTTTGACATGTTTTGGAGAGGTTTTATGCATTTGGAAGAATTCTATTTAGTGGGCGATACATGTACTAAAGGTGGTAAGAATGTCAAAATATCCTGTGTCAAAAAGCGATTATGAAAATTTCAGAAGTGTCGTCGAAGAAATAATTAAAGACTTTAAGAAACGTCCAACCACAGAGAACCGTTTCTATAAAAATGACCTTGATCAATATGATGATGAGACTGAAAATTTACACGCCTATGCATTTTTTCTTCAAGAAATTTACTCATTCCGTTTCCCATCACTCATTATAGGCTATGCTAAAAGACAAGGTCTCCAATGGATCAATGATTTTCTCCAAAGGAAAGAATATGAATCCTTATTTAGAACGCTAAAATATAAACGGAAATACGACTCTCCTGACTATACAAAACTGCTCTTTAAAGAAAGACAAATGCCAATTAAAGATACCCAGATAGATTCTTCAAATTCCTTATTTTCTGTTCCAATTTTAGAAGTTAAATTTGAAAGTGATAATGTAGAAGTCCGCGTAGTTGAGAGAATTGAAATTGAAACGGCGCTCGAACTAATAATTAGTTATGGTAACAGCAGAAAGCGCGCGTGAGATTGAACTAAATATTATACTGGTAAATTGGTGCGTGAGTTCCATATCTCACTGATCTAGTTTCTTTGTTAACCTCTTAATCATGTCTTCAGTCATGTTTTTTAAACTGAATTGAGGTTTCCAACCCCATTCTTCTTGGGCTGCAGAATCATCAATAGACATAGGCCATGAATCTGCAATGTTCTGTCTAAAAGGATCAGGTTGATATTTGCAGAAAAATTCTGGAATGTGCTTCTTTATCTCAAGAGCTAATTCCTCGGCTGAGAAACTCATTGATGCTAAATTGAAATTGGAGTGATGCTTCAATCTCGGAAGGTTTGTTTCCATCAATGAAATGATCGCGTTAATCACATCGGGCATGTATATCATGGGGAGAACTGTATCTCGGTTTAAGTAGCAGGTATAGCTCTTTTTTCGGATAGCTTCATAGAAAATCTCTACGGCATAGTCTGTTGTACCGCCTCCTGGAAGGGCTTCACTGCTGATTATACCTGGAAATCGAATTCCACGAATATCAATGTTGAAATTTTTGAAATAATAATCACATAACATCTCCCCGGTGACCTTTGTTATGCCATACATAGTTCTTGGATCTAGAATTACATCTTGAGCCGTTTTTACTCTTGGAGTCTGTGGGCCAAAAACTGCTATGGAGCTAGGGTGAAAGATTTGCTCTATTTTATGATGCTTGGCTATCTCCAAGATATTATGTAGGCCATTAACGTTAACATTCCAAGCTAGCTGTGGATGTTTTTCTCCAACAGCAGATAAAATTGCGGCTAAATGATAGATCTTGTTAATATCATATTTCTCAACAATTGATTCTATTGTTTGACGATTTGTGATATCTATAAATGCATATGGTCCTAAGTCAAGTAGTTTTTTTTCAGGTTTGGTTTTATGGCCTGCTGCTACAACATTTTCATTGCCATAACGATTACGAAGCGCTTCTGTGAGTTCAGTGCCTATCTGTCCGAATGCTCCAGTCACTAAAATTCTTTGCAAATGGTTTCTTCACATCTTTTCTATTCATAATTGATTTGGGTTTACAATTCTTTTTATTCGCACGCAGGAATCTTTTACGCAGGTCTGTCCGATTAGGTATATCGTTGTTGCCGGGTGTTATTCTCTCTCTATCAGTTCGATAAGTATTCCGTCGGGATCTTCTATGAAGGCGATTGTTGGTCCTGTTGGAGTAAGCTTGAAAGGTTCGTCTGTGATTGTGATTTTTTCTTTTCTCATTATTGAAATCATGTTTTCCATGTTATTTATTTCAAATGCAAGATGATCGAATAGTCTATTCTCATAGTCGGCTTGAATGAATTTTTTCTGGTTTCGGTATATGGTTAATTCAAGTTTAGCCCCTTTCTCTTCTGGATCTTGCAGGAATACTATCTCAGCATTATTCTGGGGTATTTCATGTCGACTTAAAAGTTTGAGACCCATTATTCTGGTGTAAAAGTCTATTGACCTATCCATATCACTTGATCTGATGCTTGTGTGAGTAAACATGGAACCTCACACATTAGTTGGAAAGATTTAGGATTTAAGAGTTAACAGATGCACTTTATCACTTCTTATAGTGGGAAATTCTGGTAGCACGTGTTACCCGTTATAAATGTGAACCAGTTAACGTAAGATAAATTTCATTGAATAACAGATTGTTATTTTATGGATTCTTCACTTGGTTTGGATGATACGGTTCTGCTTGCGGTTCAGGCTCATCATGGTAAGGTGGATAAGTTGGGGCGACCGTATGTTCTTCATGTTTTGCGTGTTATGTTTATGTTGGGTTCGGATGTGGAGCGGGTTGTTGGGGTTTTGCATGATGTTGTTGAAGAGTCTGATATGACATTGGATCGTTTGAGGATGCTGGGTTATTCGGAGCGTGTTGTGGAGGCTATTGGTTTACTCTCTTGGAGGAAGGGTGAGGAAGATTATATAGAGTATATTGGACGGTTGAAGAAGGATCCCACTTGCTGTAAAGGTTAAGCGATGTGATCTGCTGGATCACCTAGCACCAGTCAATGGGGATCCGGATTGGCTTCAAAAGAATAATCCAGAACTATGTGAGAGGTATCAGAAGGAGTTAGATGAGATTGGGTATTGAGATGGTCTTGGGAAGGATCCTTTCGCTATCGATGCAGAAATGCATTCTCTAGGAGTGTATAGGAGTGAGAGTGAAACTGTTAAGGAGCGCGCCATATTATGAAGGAAGAGCAAGAAGATTAATCCTGATAATCCTCTAATGATGGAATATGCTAGTGTGGATTTTTATATTTGGTAAACTAGCTAGCTAGCTGAATATAAATGAAAATATTGAACTCTGCAGTATCGTTTTATCCTTATTTTATTATGACTCTGATTTTGTTACCTCATTTAACTTCTGGTGTGGTTGATGTTTTAGCTCAAAGTCAAGTCAATTTGGATGAGTTACTTCCAACAAATTATGATGTCGCTCAGGCTCTATCACCTATGCAAATTGAGTTTGAAGGAGAACTCGAAAGACCTGTTGAAGGAGTTGTCAAAAAAGGGTATAGACTCGTAGCTGGAGACGGTAAGGTCTACGTTTTCAATGTTGCAATAGGGTTAATCGAGAACGACCAGGATAAGGAAAGTCGAAGAAAACAGATTTTAGAAGATATTGAGTTACAAAGCGAGTTCTACGGTTCTGGACCCGAGAGGGAGGCCACATATGAAAGAATAGACATGGGCGAAATATCATTTTTAAAAAGATCAATATGGGTGGGGAAAGAGAGATCTTGGAGAGCAGAAGCTCCAGATACCGATGTTTTGGAAGGTTACACTATAAGATTCATTCAAGGATATTGTGATGTTTGGTGTAATTTCGGAATCAAGGAACTTCAGGTCCATGAATCAAACCAAGTCACACAATACTATTCAGGACTCTTACAAATTGCTTCTTCAATAGTAGTGAAAATATCTGCTAACGATGAAGTTGAAGATGGGGTGCAGGCGTCAGGAAATCAACCAATGAAAATCTCCGTTATTTGCGATAAAGCAGATAACATCTATGAATCTGGGGAGAGAGTTGAGTTAACCGTAAGGGTGGAGAAATTAGTTGACTACGAGTATGATGAGAACACGTACACATATCGAGGAGGCACCTATGAGCTGGCTTCAGACGCGAAATTTCTAATAAACTTCACATTTCCAGGAGGTGTGAACACTAAGACATTAACGCTTCAAGCAGTTGATGGTGAATATACGTTTTCACCTTTTGCACCTTATGAGACGGGGGAATATGTGATCCAAGTAAGGATAAATCCGAGAAAAAATAATTTCCCAGCAGGTGAGGGTATCATAAACAAGACAACCTTTACGACAATTGAACCTATGGAGAATTCCCAGAGATACATTCCAGATCAATCACAAATTAACAAGATAATAAAATTGTTCAAGGAGAGTAAGGATGTTCCTCCCAATTGGGAAAAAGTGTTAGAGAAACGTGGGTCAAGCAGTAAACCATTAAATGACATGGAATATGGTGCTTACAATAATGCTTACTTCTGTAAGAAAAAGAGCACTTTTCAAATGAGCTTGAACGATCCTATAAAAACCGTTACAGTAAGCAATGGATACAACTGTCCTGCTTATACCTGTAAAACTTTAAGATTCCTTACGAAACTGAGGTTCGGTATTGGATACGACGATAGTGAAAGAAAGCTACTTAGAGGATTAGATTATGGCCCAATAGTTCGTGCAGGTGGACTTGTAACTCAGATTTTTGGAGAACACCAAGCTGTAGTTCTTTATGATTACTGGTTCAAGGAAGATTGGGCTTTCTACTCAAGTGCAGGTAAGTTGCATGCAGTTTTGGATCCGTGGCCTAAACAAAGAGCTGAAAACTTCACCCTAACCGACTTCTGTTATTTCTATGCTCGATTATATCCTCCGTATGAAGGGATCTTCATGAATCCCTATGGTAATCCAGAATGGAAGGCAGGGTCTCCAGAAGAGAATGCCTTTCCATTATTTAATGGAGCTGTATATTGGAACCTTGAGATGAAAGAACTAAAAATTAAATATGTTATACCTCCAGAAACCGGGACACCAGAAGGCGAACCTTTCGATCCACCTCAGAAGGAAGAACAGCAGAAAGAGAAGTCATTCAAACCCCCTCTTTCTAACATAAACCAGCCGATCCATGATTACACAGGTAGAATTGTGACGTACGAATGCCCTGTAATCCTAGATATCTCAGATGATAAGGGACAACATCTTGGAATAGTAAATGGAAAATTAGTCTCCGATATAGAGCGAAGCCAGCTATTAGTCAATCAGAAATCCGAGACCGACTTCTTCTGGTATGTATGGCTGCCTGAAGGAAGATATAACGTAAACATCATAGGGATTGCAGATGGAAGTTTTGAAACATACACCACTAAAGGAGACATTCTCCAATATTACAATGCGTCAATCAGAAAAGATGAAGTAGCAACGATTAAACTGGATCCAGACGAATCTGTCGAGGAAGTATTGATACTATCCAATGGTGACAAGATCTCACCAACAGAAATAATCATTGAACAAAACGGAGGGAATAAACATGATGGGGGAGGAATTGGAATTCTTGTTGCAGGAGCAATTAGCCTGATCATAATCCTGATAATAGTATTAATGGCTATCAAACGAAGGAGGTCTTCAGCACAATCCTCCGCATCTGTAGAGAAGAGTGGCAAGCATATACGCTCTGGAATAAGAAAATCTACAGAACAAACGATAAGTTGCCCCGCCTGCGGAAAAATAAATCCATCATCTACAAACTACTGCATCAATTGTGGCAAGGCAATCGAACAGACTAGCTTTTGCGAGGAATGTGGTAGAAAAATCCCATCAGGATCAACATACTGCACTCATTGTGGGGATAAACAAGGAGTAGCTTAAAGGAATACTAGCAAAATGTACCTATTCAACTTAGAAAATACTTGTTTAGATCTTGTTGACCCACTCGCGGTTATCTCAATCCCCCTCTTTGAGATAGCAGTAATCATAATTGAAGCATTGATCATATACTTCTTACTAGAAAGGAAAGGGGTAAAAGCGTTTACCGCATCATTGTCGGCAAATCTAATCACTGGACTCTTAATTCTAATCTACCCATTCTTCTTGGAAACATCATCGATGCTGATTAAGCTAGTTCTAATTATTCTATTGCCACTGCTGATCAATATTCTGGTAGAATCAGGAGTTCTAAAAATTTTCTACAGGAGCACTAACAATATGAAAATATTAAAGGTTTCAACACTGATGAATATAGCCTCATACATATTATTTATGATCAATTTCATGTATCTGTTTGGAATCTCATAACATATAATCACAATATAAGGAAGGGATCAATGTTGGAGATAGGATTTATCGCAAGCATCATAGGATTATTTTTTGTTGGACTTGCACTATATTTTGCATTACGTGCTCTAGGATACTTTCAATATCTCGGAGGAAAAAAGAGATCAACCATCCCGCCTATTAGTAAAGGTGAGCTGATCGATAAACTATTAGCATTAAACAATCCTTCAAAACCATACAAAATCGTGAAAGGATCAGATTCAGATCTGGTTGCTGAATGGAAAATAGTTGATACTCAATGGTACGGTATTTTCAATAAGAGTGGATTAAAGAAAAGTTACAGAATAACACTACTGCTTGATGAAGTTAGAAAATCGGTAAGATGTTATGAGGAGCTTGGTGAAATATCTTGGTCAGCCGGTTTGGATGGTCCAGTGCCCAGAGTAAGTTACAGTAAGAGCTTCTTTCGTGGGCGAATCTTCTACAGCAAAGAGCACGCCATAGGCTATGGGATTAAACAACTTCGGCCTCTAGAAGCTGGTAAAATATATGACTATAAATTTGATGTAAACGAGATAAGAGGCCCAATAATTCTGACTGTTGAAGAAAATGGTTGGGAATGGGTCCCGGTAACGGCTAAACGGCATGTCATTTCTCGTTCCTAAAGTGGACGTACCTAGCCCGCACTCATTAGCTATTCCCATATGAATAGTTATAACGACATTATTGTTGTGAAGGACGTGATTAATAAAACAGCTATGATGAGGTTGATTGATCAAATTAGTCATTGTCGAAATGTCAGACTATGTTTTGACGTTAGGAATGTTAGTCATCCATTTATTATTTAATGATATTATCAGATTTGCATAACTAGCCAAATTTTAAATTTCTGAATTAATCGATAAGTTATAACTGGTTATTATTTTGAATATTGCTAGATTCACGTTTCCAACTATTCTATTAACAATCCTGCTTGTTAGCATTTTTCTCACATGGATCCCTTCCTGTAATGCAGAAAGTTCTGCTCAAGTTACAGTGGATCAGAATGGTGATGCAGACTTTATTCTCTCATACGCTGGAAGCGACTATGATGTTCTCTATCTGATGTACCTGTTTGGTGGAGATCAGCATGAAGAAATTTTCAAAGGAGACATAGTCACTTGGGTATTGACTTTTGGATGGAATATCGACGTATCCAGCATAACCATGAATATCAGTGAACCAGCTAAATCAATGACTGTGTCCTTTATCGTCGATAATTTAGCTGAACAGGTGTATGGTTCAAACTGGCAGATTAACCTAACCTCAGTCAAAGCAATTTATCCATCAGTAACTAAGATAGGTGGTACGTACCAGTTCAACTCAATAGCTAAACCTGACCTTCCCCTCCCAGAAACTGTAACACTCTACCTGCCCCAAACCGCCTTCAATGACCAATTCAACTCAGAAAACTATCTATTAACTTATCAATCATCAATCACAACAGTTATAATAAATTTCCAGACAGCCCCGGCCAACACCGGATCCATAACCTTCAACGGCAACAGCTACAATGATGGAATCTCAACATCCAAAAACACAGGAACCTACAGCGTAACAGCAAATCCGGCCTCCGGATACTCTTTCACCAGATGGGAAGTCTCAGGCTCCATAACACCCACCAACACAAAATCAGCCACAACAACATGCAACATCAACGGAAACTGTACAATAAAGATGATACAAACAACCCAAACACAAACCCCCCCACCACAAACCGCCTGCATCATAGCAACAGCAACATACGGAAGCTCAATAGCGCCAGAAGTAACCTACATGCGCAATGTTCGAGACAACATGATAGGCTCAACAGACATTGGTAAAATGTTAGTTATTGGATGGAATACTTTCTATTATTCATGGTCGCCTCATATAGCTAATATAATATCAAATTCAGAAAGTCTACAAGCTTCTTTCATAATCTTACTTTACCCGCTTGTTGGTATAATTCATTCTACAGCTTTCATCTACTCTACAATAGCACCATTAAGTATATCATCTGCTTCAATTTTTGCATTCATATTTGCAGCGGTTACATCAGTGATAGTCTATTTTGTCATACCACTAACAATATTATCAATTTTGTTGAAGAAAATATTAAAAACAAAATTTCTGATGAAAAATAGTTAGTTTCATTGTTGTCTCTCTTTTCCATTATCACTGATCTCTGTTCTTGATATGGATCCTACAATGGATCCAGTTTATGAGTCGGAATGTTATCCGTTGACGAGATTCGTACATATTACATTCACGCGCCGTTTAGAATCGCACCACTATGGAATCTATCACGGAAACATTACCGCCTCGACACTTAACTGGAGGATTTCATCGTTTGAATATCCATCCTTCACATAACATCGTGGGAATAGATATTATGAATGATAAAATACGATACTGTAAGTACTGCTGGATATACGCAACCCATCCTGAGATAGAAAAACCCTGCTATGACAAGCCTGATCCATGGAAAGAGATTAGATATAAAGCGCATGCTTGAAAATAGCATAGCCACCTGCAGTTAAGCTATCTTCTTTTTATCTTCGGTAGGTACATGCCAACCTGTTTCCTGTATTCCTTGTATTCTTCTCCGAATACTTTTTCCAGATTTTTTTCTTCCCAGAAAGTTTCAACTATAAAAAAAATAATTAAAATTGGAAGTAGGTAGAGAGAGTAGACTCCTCTCCATGCAAGGTACCAGCCTGTAAAAGTACTCATAAAACCAAGATTGGCAGGATGTCTCACTAGGCGGTAGGGTCCTGTCTTGATGATTTTTTCTGGAATAGCAGCTGCTTTGCCTCCATGAAATTCTGTTTTTAATATTTCTCTACTTGAGAGGGCTGTGAGGATTATGCCAAAAAGTAAGATAATTGTTCCTATGAAGGGTAAGACGATATTTCCGGAAATTCTTGGTTGATCGATCAACGGCAGATAAATTATAATAAAAAATACTAGAGCACGTAAAAGTGCCAATCCAAGTTTGGTACTTGTCTTTGCTTTTACTTTCAAAATTAGACTTAAGCTCATACTGGCGGCTACAACGATTGCTATGATCAATCCTTCAACTATCATATGTTTCAACTTTCAGTGTACACTATATCAAGAGAAAGTACGCGCCTAATAATTTTTAATCTATTTTTTTAACAGATCATATTATACAATATGTTTTTCAGATCCGATTATCAGGGTGGAAGCATCATGACGCATACTCTGAGAAGAGATATTGGCCTTTTTGAAGCAACAACGTTTGGAGTGGGGATAATTCTTGGAGCAGGAATCTACGCGTTAATAGGTCCAGCATCAGGTTTGGCGGGTAATTCCTTATGGATCTCTTTCATTATCGGAGCAATTGTCAGCTCCTTCACAGGACTAAGTTATATTGAGTTATCTACAATGTTTCCAAAAGCAGCAGCAGAATACGTTTATGCTAAGAAAGCTTTCGGCAGGGAGTTATGGGCTTTTCTTTTAGGCTGGTTGATAATATTTGCCGGTGCAGTAGCTGCTTCCGCGGTAGCAATAGGATTCGCCGGTTATTTGAGATCCTTCATAACTGCACCAATTATTGTAATCGCTTTACTATTAATCCTGGGTCTTTCTCTAACAAATTTTCTTGGTATACAGGAATCATCTAGAATGAATATTGCGTTTACAGCTGTTGAGATTTCAGGATTAGTTTTGATAATAATTCTAGGACTTAGTCAAATGGAGAATACTTCAATAAACTATTTTGAGGCTCCTCTTGGAATTCAAGGAATCCTTACAGCATCCGCCCTAGTCTTCTTTGCATATTTAGGATTCGAAGACGTTGTAAATATTGCAGAAGAAATGAAAGAACCTAGAAAAAATATTCCAAAAGCATTAATTCTGTCCATATTAATAACGACCATATTCTATGTTCTTTTGGCGTTTTCTGTTGTTAACTTGGCTGATTGGAATATGTTAGCTGCTTCTGAGGCGCCACTTGCTTATGCTGCGTCTCAAGTTTTAGGTTCGAATGCTTTTGTTGGTCTTTCAATTATTGCCTTATTTGCTACCGCAAATACGGTTCTTATTCTATTGATTGTTGGTTCCAGAATGATATTTGGAATGTCACGTGGTGGGGCTCTACCAAAATTTTTATCTAAAGTTCATGGTGGTCGTGGGACTCCATGGGTTGCTGTAATTGTTGTCATGATAGCGTCTATGTTCTTCATATTTCTCAGAGATTTAGAATTGGTTGCTGGGATAACAAATTTCGCGACGTTCACGATTTTTTCATCTGTTAATGTTGCGTTAATATGGTTGAGGTATCGTCAACCTGAACTTGAGAGGCTTTTCAAGGTGCCTTTGAATATAGGAAAATTTCCAGTCATCCCATTTTTAGGATTAATTTCGTCTATTGTTCTTGCATATCATCTTGAACCGTTATCAGTACTTGTTGGTATACTGGTGTTATTGATCGGTGGAGTTATTTTTAAAATATGGGTTACTATGCGATAGTGCGCCTTTGTGTGTGTCTTAGCTGGCGAGTATATACACGACCTAAATAGTTACGAGTTTTCAATAATACATGCATTAAAAGAGTTTAGCGCGCGTGAGTAGTCCATTCCTATTCAGCTTGATTAAAGCACGCGCACGTGTGCGAAGGCTTTTTAGTTTAAGTTGTTGGACGAAAGGGCATGACTGGAAGATTCTTCTACGGTTACTGGATACTTTTGTTCTTCTTTCTATGCCAGATTTTTTGGAATGGCCTCATTATGTATTCTTTCAGTTTCTATGTTAATCCTCTTCATGAGGAATTTGCTTGGAGTCGGGCAGGAATAATGGCGATTATCACTATAGTCTATCTATCGATAGGGGTAGCTTCGCCCTTGATTGGTCGGTTAAGCTCGTGGTATGGGGAAAAAAATGTTATCGCTGTCGGCGCGTCTGTGTTAGGACTTGGATTTGTCCTGATTAGTACTGTTAGAGAACTTTGGCAGTTCTATCTATTCGCAATTTTTTTGGGTATAGGTTCTGCAGCTATTGGGGTTGTGCCGGCAAGCGCGGTTATTAGTAATTGGTTTCAGAAACGGCGTGGTTGGGCTATCGGTATTCTGGGTACTGGTATTGGTGTTGGTGGTTTTGCTGTACCCCCGATTGTGGGGGCCTTCCTTATTCCTACTTTCGGTTGGCGTAATACCTGTATCATTTCAGGGCTTCTGACCGCTTTAATCATCGCTCCATTAGCACTTTTGATCATAAAGTCGAAACCAGCTGACATGGGTCTTCAACCTGACGGTGAAGCAATTCAGAAGAATGATAAGCCTTCGATGGCTGCTATGCGTGAGGTGGATCTGAACCTGAAAATGGCTTCGAGAACTCCAGCCTTCTGGTCGTTAATGATTGCCCTGGCCGCATTTACTGTAGCTAATAATGCAATCTTTCAAAGTCAAGTACCATATCTACAAGGCGTCGGTTTTCCATTAGTTGCAACTGCTTCTGTCATGAGTCTATCTGGTTTTGGGAGTGGAGCAGGCAAATATTTTTTCGGTTGGCTGGGTGATCATGTACAGGCTAAATACATTCTCGTTATAGGAATCGTCGCTCAGGTAACGGCAATCACAATGCTGATGACTACGAAATCAACAATGCCAGTAATCATTCTCATAGTGTATGCCGTAATACTTGGGGTGAGTATGGGTTGCTGGTTACCCTTCATGTCTCTAGCTGTAAGTCGAAGTTTTGGATTAGTTTCGTATGGTGTCATTTTTGGTTTGATGAATCTTATTTTCATGTGTTTTGGTGCTGCTGGTCCAGTTGTGGCAGGTCTGATCTATGATGTGTATGAAAGTTATTACTGGGCATTTATTCTATCATACGTTCTACATGGAATTGCCTTGCTATCGATATTGTTGGTACGATACCCAAAGACAAAGGTCGGTACGACTTCCTAGCGTTCGCTAAATAGTTATTTTTTACGATATGTCGCGATGGCGATTAAAGCGCCTGCAACAATTATGCCTAATGTAATTAGATAGTAAGGTGTGTAATCTACAGGTCTAGAAATATGTTCTGGGATTTCTTTATACTCGACTTTAGTATGAGTAGTTGTTCTAGTTGCTGTAGTTGTTATTGTTGTTGTTTTTGTTGAAGTATAGGGTGTATCATTATTTAGTAATTCTTCCGTTGAATTCATGATCATGACGAAATCATTTGCCACACCGATACTGGAAGCATTACCGATGAATAGGTATATGTGAAAGATCCTATATCTCTGGTTCTCATTGCTTAAAGGTAAATTAAGTTCAATTTTCCATTCCAAAGACGGTAAATGCCCCGAAGTAGATGGATAGAACACAATACTTTCTTGCCCTAATCGTGGTTTCCATTCAGAAGATAACTGACCGTCCTGAACAGTGTGAAGGGCATATTCACTCCAATCTTTTACATATTCCTCATCGGCAGCATCAACATCAGATAATGCCCCAACCAACACATTTGGTGAAAAAATCCCTGTCCAATGAATAGAAATGTAAACAGTGAGCGGAATTTCCTCGCGTCCCTCTCCCATTATGAAATGGGGTACTATTTTATCAATACCAAATTCAAATTCGCCCAATGTACCTCTCTTAGGTATTCCTTGAGGTAGTGAAGGTACAACTTTATCATTAGAAACAAATTCGATTTTCTCAGATTCTTGACATTGAACATAATTAACATTGCAAAGTATGAGGAGAGACAGAAGAAAAATAATTATTTGGTATCTCATCTTATTGATTCTAAAAATGTGAGTACGGAGATTTAACACTTGTCAAAGAGATCAATGGACAATGCGATATTACTTGCGGCTCAGGCTCATCATGGTACATTGGACAAGTTGGTTCACTATCCCTTAATATCACAAGAATAAACTGTTTAGATTACACTGATCTAATGTTTGAGTCTTGGATGCTCTCACCAGCTATGGCACACACACGTTTTTATATGCTTTTTAAGAAACTTGGAAAGTAAGTTGTTTAAAAGAAAATAATGGTGGTAAAAGTGAATAGATTTTTAAGAGTTATTTTTTTCGGAATACTGATATGGTTAATCCCTTTTTTAATATCATTCTTATTCCTTGATATGGAAGGAAACTTCATTATTCCAGAGACATTTTTTAAATCAATAATGATCGTAGTAGGTTCTTTTGTTGCTATAATTCTTTCGGTAAAATATTATAAAAGTATTAAAAATGATTTTGTTCAAGAAGGAATAATTCTTGGAATCAGTTGGTTCATCATAAGTATCGCTCTTGATCTTGTAATGGTGTTCTCGAATTTCTTTCAAGTGACAGTGTTAGAGTATTTCACTGATATCGGATTGAGATATTTGTGCATACCAATATTTACAATTGGATTAGGATATGCATTAAACCAGAAAAAAGTGTCTAACGTTTGATATAATAAGCTAAGCCATCAATATTGATACACATTATTTCTGACTGATTTCATTTGTGTGTACTCACCAGCTAAGACACACAATGTGCGCTCCTATGATACATGAATGGTTCACTAGTGATACAATTTTGTGTTAACCCTTAATAGAAGCATTTGACAGCGTTAAGTTTCAGCAGTTAAAAAGTGAATTAACATGAAACGCATAGTTACAGCATCTGAACTTTTCAAAGAAGATGAATATGAAATAATCTTTCTACCTGAGTCCCTCTGTGAGGAGGTAGATGACGCTATCAAACAGACTAACTCGCATAATGATCGAGAAGAATTCGTATCATCCGCTATTGATAAATTCCTATCTGAAGTAAGTGAAGAAAAAGTCAGACATCCACAAATAAACAAATAAAAAAAGAATGGATGGGTCACTGGAGTTCTTGGTAGGATTTATAGGCGAAGTATATTCCAGCCAGTCCCATAAGATAGAATATGAGATAGGTCAAATTGTATATAGGTTGAGTGAAAGTATACCATCGTACTGTTGCAGGACTCGTTAATATTCCAATCATGCTGATAATCCAAATAGCTATTGCAACAAGGAAGCATGGTCTGACTAGTTTCAATAGAAAAATGAAATTTATCAAAGACGCGATAACAAGTAATGAGAAGACCGTTAATACGGAAGATGGTAAATTCTCAGTCATTATGGACACTCCTATAGCTGCGATTCCCCAGATGGATGATGCAAAACCAAGAACTAAAGCAGCTGTTTGGTTTGAAGTATAAGTTTTCGGCAAGTCTTAATCACCTCTGAATCCTTAGATAATTAAGTTACACCTGAAATCTGTATTAGGATTATGCACGAATAAAGTGAATATGATGTTAGCGACCAGATAATCATCAAGAGTGAATTAAGATGGTCAATCAAGCTTGAGGAAGCATATTCAGAAGAACAGACGGCAAATGCTTCATCTATCTACCAACAAAACTAGTTGAAGATACAGCGTTCCCACTATAAATTGGAGAATCAGCTACAAAAATCAATATTAGATTCAAACCTGGAGACAAGAAACTAACTATAGAACAATTCAGAAAAAAATGAAAGGAGATTATGGGTGAGCATTACCGCTCTTGATGTTTCCAATCAAGTTGTTATCATCGTTATTTAGATCTAAATCCATGTCTCCGCTAGTCAGGTCTATGGTAATCTTAGTACCCCATGTTTTATGCTCCCATGTGAATGAGTTACCTTTGTATTTCTCCTTGATGTCTCCATTAATCACTAGAGTTGAACCATCAAACTCTACAGACTCGACACTGACTAATTCAAATTTGACGACTCCTACCCTCGTCTTTACTGCAGCATTAAACTCGGCCTTATCTGCTTCAGGCTGCGCGGTTACCTGCCAGGGTCCACTGACAGACTCATGATTCAAGAATGGATAGTCATAGCTGAAAGTTCCAATGTACACCCAGCTTAAAGCCGCCCATATATCTATACATTGTCCATGTGCTTGTACTGTTTTTCCAGATGGCGGAATAGCATCTACGCTAGAGGAAAACATGGCAATCGACAGTAGAATAAGAACGGAAAATCCTAGAATCCTCTTCATAATTCTCTCCTTGTAAGAAATAAATCCATTAATAATTAAAAATGAATATAGACGCTAACACCATCGTTACTTTACCTATCTCATAAAATAATGAAAACATTAAACCATAAAGATCTTTATTCTTCGAGAAAGCTCAGAAAAGAATCATCCATAATGCTATTCCAAATCAATAAATTATCAGTTTCTAATCTGTAAATGTATTAGCAAAAAACACAATTTATTGAATAATGGAATAGTTTTGTATGGATCCTTCACCTGGTTTGGATGATGCGGTTTTGCTTGCTGCTCAGGCTCATCGTGGTAGTGTGGATAAGGTTGGGCGTCCGTATGTTCTTCATGTTTTGCTTGTTATGTTGATGTTGGAGTCGGATGAGGAGCGGATTGTTGGGGTTTTGCATGATGTTGTTGAGGAGTCGGATGTGACATTGGATCGTTTGAGAATGCTTGGTTATTCGGAGCGTGTTGTGAAGGCTATAGATCTTCTGACCCACAGGAAGGATCAGGAAAGTTATGAGGGATATATTAGACGGTTGAAGGGGGATCCTCTTGCGGTTAGTGTTAAGAGGGCTGATCTTGTGGATCATCTTGCGCCTTCTGTTGAGGGCGGTTCAGGTTGGCTTGAAAAGAACCATCCAAGACTTTACAAGAGATACCAGAAGGCTCTGTTAGAGATTGGGGTTTGGAAAGTTCTTGGAAAAGATGCTTCAGATATTGAAGCGGAAATGTATCCTCTTGGTGAGTATAGGAGTAAACGTGAAGCATTAAAAGCAGCCTACAGGAGGCTTGAGGATCTAGAGGAGACCCAACCAACATCAGATTCCAATGGACAAAATCCTGATGGAAAACAAGACCGAATATACATCAAAACCCCAGAAGGAAAAATATACCACATCACACCACCATCTATGAATGAATTTTAGTTTTCTTTTTAATGAATACGATAAAAATAGTTGAACCCATAGATATGAATGGTTCAACGGGATCCTGTCCCTAGATAACGCATGGGTTTAACTGGTCTGATTACTCTAATCTAGTGTTTTGGATGCTCTCACCAGCTAAGGACACACACAAGCATCAGATCAAGCGATATAGATAGGTCAATTGACTTTTATAGTGCGCGTTTAGCAAGGATTTTTTTTATCTCTGCTATAGATTACAGGTTATTATGGAAAGAATTATTGAAAATATGCGTAAAGAAACATGTGAAGGTTTCCTCAAATCCGTTTTAAATGGATCCTTCAATAAAGCTGAACAGGAATGGACTACTCTCCTGAAAAAATACATGGGTCATTCAAATTATTTAGATGAATATAAGCGAATACTAGAAACAGCAAAAAAAGGAGAATCAATAAACGATTACCCAACAAAAAGACAAAAAGAATTCTTCCAAACGCGTAAAACCACACCAAAACATGTCAAAGATATATTGCAAGATCTTGAAAAAATAATAGCGCGCGCTAAAATGAAATAATTTAATAGTATTCATGTTAGCAATTAAACCCACTTTAAATTAAATCTTAAAATGTGATGAATTCGATTACTGACAAAATGAATAGATTGCTGATTGTTTCAAACAGATTACCAATTAACATTGTAAAACGTGAAAAACAACTACATTTTAAATCAAGTATTGGAGGCGCATCTAAAGGGCTCGACATTATTAGCAAGTCAACAAACAGTATATGGATAGGATGGCCTGGTATCGCTTCAGAAAATATTAAAGATAAAAAAGAATATGTAACGCATATTTTACAATCTAAAAATTTGTATTCAGTCTATCTTTCTCAAAATGATGTAGAAAAATTCTATTATGGATTCTGTAATAAAACTGTATGGCCTCTTTTTCATTATTTCACTCAAAATA
>Ga0180438_10001239_pt1 | contig 45385 bp, 57 predicted proteins | sample SS_ome_12_FD_132455 | JGI IMG/M metagenome (GOLD analysis project Ga0180438, IMG submission 132455) | Hypersaline lake sediment archaeal communities from the Salton Sea, California, USA - SS_3_D_2 metaG | ecosystem: Environmental > Aquatic > Non-marine Saline and Alkaline > Hypersaline >...
CTCACCCTGCGGACGAACGCGGTGGGCACCGAGTCGGGACGCGACTGGCAGGTCTCCGGCGACTACCTGGGCGCCTCCCCGGTCAACCCGAACATCCACCAGCGCCCGATCCTCGAGTGGGACATCGTCGCCCGCACGGTCACCGCGCCCGCAGGCGGGTGGCTCATCGTCGCCGACGTGAAGTACGACACGGGCACGGCTGCCAACGTGTTCGTCATCGACCGACGGCACGCCAACCTGTTCCGCACCCGGATCAGGTCGCGGGTCGCCCATCGCGGCTACATCCCGCAGGTGAGCCTCGGCCCCGACACGAGCACGCCCTTCACGGCGGTCTACCAGAGGAAGTGGACGCTCCGGACGGCATCGGCGGCGGACAGCGGGCGCGCATCGCTCTGCCAGAGCCGCAACAACGCCATCCTCGCGGTCGTCGAGGAGGCCGGCGACCTGTACGCCCGGGAGTTCAACACCGACGAGTCCTACGGCACGCTCCTCTGGGGCGACCCCGGTGGAGCTGGTGCGGTCACCATCGACGCAACCGGCACGAGCTCGGACCCCGACATCGAGCAGATCCCGAAGGTCACCGGAAACACGCATGTATGCGTGTACGTCAACGGCTCGACGATCCGCCAGAGGTACACGACCGACTGGGGCGTGACGTGGGCGGTGGCTTCGACCATCTGGGACCCCACGGCCGTCGACGCCCTGGACGACATCCAAGGCCCCAGGCTTCTCCACTCGAGGTCCGGCAGGCTGTTCCTCGTGGCGGCCTACTACGACAACAGCACGACGCGGTGGGAGATCCGATACGTCTACTCGGACGACTACGGCGCGACCTGGAGCACGAACAGCAACAACGGCTACACGGCCAAGGCCGTGACGTCGCCGGGCTCGGTGGATCTGAAGTCGCCAGCCATCGCCCAGGGCGAGGACGGGGTCATCTACCTGTCGTACACGCATGACCCGGGCGTCGGCACGTCGACCATCAGGCTCATGAAGTGCAAGGGCGAGCACCTCCTCGAGGAGGACCCCGCCATTACGGTGGTGGCCGATGGCCTGGTGTCGGCTGCGCTGGTTGCCAACTACGCGATCGACGATTCGGCGCTGTGGGTAGCTCCGGACGGCTCGATCTGCGTCTTCTACGGCATCACGAGGACGGGAGTCAGCCAGGACGTCTACGTCTCCGTGGTCGGCACCTCACGCTCTGCCACGGCGCCGTCGCTGAACGTGTTTTCGCCCATGCACCACGGGCTCGTCACGAGGATCGAGGCGCAGGCGGGCGTCTTCTATCTGGGGCTCGACGTCTGTCAGTCGCGGTCTGGTGTACTGCACCTGACCTGCTTGGAGCCCGCGGCTGGCAATGACGACGTCCTCGAGTTCCCGCTCATCGCCAACCCGCTCCCGGTCACTCGGTACTACCGGGAGTAGGATCGTCGCCGTACAACTTGACGATGCCGTAGTGGATGCGGCGCTCGCCGCTGACCCGGAACCTCTGGGGCACGTCGTCGGGCTTGTCGGTGAGCCGCACCGTGGCGACGAGGGCATCGCCGTCGACCAGGGCGTTGTCGTTCTCCTCGTCGTAGGCTTGGCCTGCGTAGGAGGCGGCGATCAGGTGGTTGCCCGCCAGCGTGTCGACGCTCCAGTTCTCGATCTCGACGGTGTACCAGTCGCTCACGGCTTCCTCGCATCCAGGAGAAGTCGACGTCCGTGGACGCCGATGCAGATCGCCTCGCACACGTCGGACACCCCGAGGTACTCGTGCGGGCGCTTCACGGTCTTCGCTCTCGAGCTCGCGTCGGCGACGATCGCCTGGTACTGCTCGGGCCAGAGCCACTCGACGAAGTCGCAGGCCAGCTTCTTCCACGCGGCGCGCACCTCGTCGGCGGTGGCGTCCCGCTGTGGAGCTGCGCAGGCGGCGCATTGGTGGGGCGCGGCCTGCAGCGCGGCGAAGTCCTGGCAGCGGACGGTATGCTCGCAGCCGGTGTAGGGGAGGATGAACCCCCCGGCCGGATCGCGCCGTGGCTTGCCGCGTTGGCCCCGTACAGACGTCCTGGGGCGTCGGCCCTTACGCCGGGGCCTCTCAACCAGCCGGCCCCTCCTCGCGGATTCTAGGAGCACGGAGGCGCGCCACCCGTCGTCGGCGCCATTGCCGGGTCGGACGCGCCCGAGGACGGGCTGGTGTTCGTGGAGCCACCAGCCGACGGCCATGCCGCCGATGTAGCCCTGGACGTCACCGATCACGGCCTGGAAGCCGTGGCCAGTGTCCTTGCGTGCTGTTGGGGGGGGTCGCTCGACCAGCAGATACCGTGGCCCGGCGTCTGGAGCGCACCAGCGACGAAACACGTTGAGTACCTGCCGGTCGAACGACTCCGAGAGCCCATCAGAACGTAGCGGGCAGAGCGCCCAGTCCTTCAGAGCGGAGGGGAGGGACAACTCGACATCCAGCATAGCCAAGCCGGTGTGTGAACTGCCAGGGTCCATCGAGACGATCTGCATCAGTCCTGGACCTCGTCGGGGGTCTCGGCCGGACAGAGATCGCGCATCCGATCGAGCAGGGATGGCTCGTGGAAGTCCATGCCGAAGGCCTCGAGAATCTCGACGACGGCGACGAGGTCGGCCTGGGGTACAACCACCGTCGGCTCATCCTTCAGCGGAACACGGATGGTGGGGCCTTCGGTGTAGGCCGTGCCAGACCCGCCGAAGGTGTGGGCGTCGGGGTGCTCCGGCTTCTTGATGGCATCCGTCACGACGGGGCAATGCCAGTCGTCGGAACGGCGCCACTCCGGCTTCCCGGCGTCGGCGACGGGATCGAAGCCGGGCGGGAAGGTCATGGTCCACTGCCCCTCCGGGGCTCTCGCGAGAGCCACCGCCGCCTGGACGATGTCGTCGACGACGTGGCCGAGTTCGACGCTGTCGACGTCCGGGAAGAGGAGCCGCAGGGCGTTCTGGGCTCGGCTCATGGAACAGGAGGCGACGTGTTCGGCCTGGTCGGCACTGTCGAATGTGGTCTTCATCGCCGCAACTCCTTCGAGTCGAGGATGTCGCTGTTGTAGACGGTCATCTTGGAGCCGTCGGTGAAGACGGCCACACGCGCGGGCTCGCCCGGCAGTCCCGGATGGGTCTCGAACCGCTCGACGAGGCGGTACGTCGACATCACGCGGATGGTGTCGCCGACGACGAGGGCCTCGCCACGGATGCGCTTGGGGGCGGTCATGCCGGCACCTCGCGGAGAACTACGACGCCCATCCCATCGCGCCACACCTCGCCGTAGGGGGTGAGGCTGCGGTGCAGGTCGGGCGTGTCGCCGTAGCTGCACTCGCACATTTCGACGAATTCCCGGAAGCCCCAGATCTCGCCGTTCGGGTCGTAGGTGTCGCTGACGCAGCGGTACCTGGCTTCGAGGTTGCCGCAGGCGGCGAGGAACATCATTTCGGAGTGGTCGGGCACAGGCATCTACGCGGCCTCCTGGATGGCGGTGAGGATGTTGGCGGCCTGCGGGGGGCAGACGGCGTTGCCGAAGCCACGGACGATGTCGCGGCGGGTGGCCCCGGCCGGCAGGCGGTAGCTGGAGGGGAAGCCCATCGCTCGGGCGTTCTCCTCGATGGTCAGAGGACGCATGACGTCGCCGTCAACGACGGCCCACTGGTCCTTCGTGGTGATGGTTCGGATCGGCTCGTGGAGCGGCACGCCCGGGTGGTTGGTGACGTGCTGGGTGATGAACCGGTCGCCATGGCTGGCGCGCCCCTTGGCGACGCGAGCGCGCACGGCCGGGGTCTTGTTGGCGACGGGCAGCCACTCGCCGGCGTCCCAGTCGATGCAGGGGCCGAAGGCCGGCTCGTCCTGCTGCTCGAAGTGGAGCCCGAGAGGGTTCGCAGCTCGGACGCCGACGACGAACAGCCTCTTGCGCCGCTGCGGCACGCCCATGTGGCTCGCGTAGAGTTCGTGCTCCTCCAGGGAGTAGCCGAGGTCCTCCAGAGCTGCGCACCAGGCGCGGTAGAGGCGCCAGTTGCGGAAGTCTGGCACGTTCTCGACGACGATGAGGCCCGGCTCCTTGGCGTCGGCGGCGCTCACGACGGCCCAGGCCGTGCTGCGCAGCTTGTCGTGGTGTCGCTTGACCGTGCCGTCGGCCTTGCGGGAGGGCTGGGCGGCCTGACTGTGGCCCTGGCAGGCGGGAGAGGCGAGCAGCAGGTCGATGTCGGGCACGTCGTAGAAGTTGGCCTGGTTGAGATCCTGGCAGGAGTGCTTCGTGGTGGGATGGTTCATCGCGTGGGTGTTGACGGCGAGCCGCCAGTGGTTCGCGGCCCACACGACGCGGACGCCCGCGGCCTCCGCACCCGCTGTGAACCCTCCCCACCCTGCGAACAAGTCGGCGGCCTTCATGCCGCTGTGGGGTCTCATCGCGTCCAGGTTGAACAGCTCGCTCATGCTCTTCGTGCCTCCCCGGTCAGCTCGTCGATGATGTAGGTCTGGGTGAAGTAGGTGCCACCGTTCGCGAGGGTGGCGATGAGGCATCGGTAGCGAGCGTTCCCGCGGAAGTCGAAGCCGTCGGTCTCGATGCTCTCGAGCTCTTCGTAGCTGGAGAGCGTCTCTCTGATTGCTCGCTTCGGGGTGGGTCGGCCGTTTGCCATCGCTTCCTCTGTCTCTTGTGTAGCATAGGGGTTCGGGACGTGCAACATGCTACCTTCACCCGCGGAGGTCAGCATGAACCGAGACGAGGCCGTGAAGACGATCGAGGGGCTTCTGAAGAAGGCCGGGTGGAAGAAGTACGACGTCTACATCAAGGCGCAGCAGGTCGCGCGGATGGCTCCCCTGGTGATGGCCGTGGAGGGCGTCAACAAGTTCGGCGAGCTCGACGGAGCGTCGGCATCGGGCCAGACCGCCGGCGAGCTGTGCGGCAAGCTGCGGCGGCACCTGGGCCTTCAGTAGGGGCGGTCAGGGAGTCGGGATCTGACTCGCCATCTGTGAGCAGGCCATCACCGTTGTCCCCGCCAGAGCAGCCAGCGCAGTGATCAGGGCGGCCATGGCGCCCCACTGCCCGCGGGTCTGGGCTGCCTTCTCGCCGTCTTTCGCCGTGATCATCTTGCGCGTGTGCATCTGGTCGACCTCGAGCACCTTGACGCGAGTGCAGATCCCGTTGTCGCTGTCGTCGCCCTGCAGGAGTTTCTTGACGTCCTTGAGCTCTACCAGGATGTCTCCATGCTGCTTTTCGTTGTCAGCTCTCAAGCCGCTCACGTCGCGCTCCACGGTGCGAAGTCGGTGTTCGTGGTCGATGACTTGGGCCTTGAGGTCGTCCATCGCGGGGCTCCCGTCAGGGGGTGATGATGGTCTGGCCCGAGTCGACGGCGAGGGCACCGAGGAGGATGCCCACGAACAGCGACGAGGGGACTGCGAGGAAGAGAACGGTCTCGAGGAGGTAGCTCTCGCGCTTCTCCACGCGGAGATCGTCGACGCACACCTCGTACCGGCCGGTGGCGTACACCCGGTCGCGTTGCCGATACTCGTGCGAGATCACGGCCCGGTCTGCCCAGTAGTCGGAGAGCTCGGCGTCACGCATCAGCGCGGGCACCATCGACGGCGGTAGCAGCGTGGCCCTACACTGCGCCTGGCCATCGACGTAGTACGCGAGAGGGAGGGGCTTGCCCGGGTTCATCGACACGGCCGCAGGGCAGTCGTCGAGTTCGGGGCCGGGCAACTCCTCGAGGTCCGGCTCTTCGATGGTAGGGATCGGGTTGGGGAAGAGCACGGGGGGCGCCTGCTTGGGGAAGCAGCCGGCCATGAGGAGCAAGAGGTAGATCACCGACGCCTCCGGTTGAGCAGGTCGACGACGTCGTCGTTGCGCTCATCGGCGTCGGGGTTCGATGCGGCCTCGACCAACTCGTCGTCGGCGACCTTCAGGTTGTCGAGGAGCTCGTCGAGGGTGTCCTCCTCGTCTGCCGGGTCCGGGGGAGCTGGCACCGGCCGAGGAGGCGCGGGAACGTCGCGGCGGCGGGCCATCACGCCCAGCGCCACCAGGAAGAAGAGCACGACCCCGGCGAGCGCACCCCAGACCCAGTCGCCCAGGCGCCTCACTCGGCGCCCCCGGTCCCCTTGACCGGTGGCTCGTTGGTCAGGATGTCGATGCCGGGAGCGAAGCCTTCGGGAGCCTGGGATGTAGTCCACCCTCCGCTCGCGCCGTCGCGGTAGCCCATCGCTCCGCTGCCGATGCCGGCCGCGGCGCCGATGCCGCCAGCGCAGGCGAGCAGGGTCGGGGAGGCGTCTGCCAGGGCGTCGGGTCGGAGGATCGCGACGAGGAGCATCATGAGCGCGAGAACGAGCTCGGCGAGGATGCCGTACTTCGCGAGGTTGTAGGTCCGTGAGGGCTTGACGTCCATCAGGTTGTCCTCCTGCCACATTCTACCCGACGCCCGCAGTCTACCCCGTGCCAGTGTCGCTCGCGAATCCTCTGGACATCCGCGTTTCTGCAGTCGACGTGTTTCCAAGCAAGAGGCTCCTCAATCGTGTACCCCTGGTACCCACGCTCGAACACGTACCCTGCGTACTCCGCGCTGTTGGTGTTGGAGCCGAGATCTGGGTCAAATGGCGGACGTTCGGTGAATCCGAGCTTGAGCCTCGGTGGCGATTCGCGGATGAAGGGTGCGCGCTCCCACGTGTGACTGAATGAAGTCGGCAACACATAGGCCAGCCGTCCGCCTTGCTTGAGGCAGAACAGGGCGTGGCGGACAAACTCCAGTGCGATCGGGAAGGGTGGGTTGCCGAGTACCAGGTCGTAGGGCTCGGCCGGGAAGTGGTCCTCGAAGCGGCCCCAGGTGATGCTCGCGCACGGGGCGTCGAGCAGCGCCGGGTGGTCCTTCTCGTGGAGCTCGAGGGCGTGGGCCTTGACGCCGTGGACGTCGTAGAGGGCCTGGACGAACACCCCGTCGCCAGCTCCGGCCTCGAGTACCCGCGCATCCGGGGCGACCTCGAGGCACATGACGAAGGCGAGCGCGACCTCGTAGGGGGTCGGGTAGAAGTCAGCTTTGCGGCGCTTCCCCTTCTTGCGGTGGGCGGGCATCAGTCGGTGTCCGCGTGCTCTGCGAGAGCCTTCTCGGCGTTCTTCCGGGTCTCGGGGGTGAGCGTCACGGACTTCCCGCCACCGGAGATCGTGACGCTCTCGACGTGGCCGCCCCCCGCGTCGGCGATGGCGCTCTCGAGCGGCGTGGGCGGCGGTGGCTCGGCCTCGGGTCCGTGGTCGCTCCAGGTGATCACGGCCTCGGACGGGCGGCCCTCCCACAGCACCGTCTGCGGCTGCTCGTGGAGCAGGTCGGTGAAGCGCGTGCAGTCGTAGACGCACCACAGCGCCCGCATCATCTGGTGGGCCACCATGAAGTGCTCGCCCATGTCGATCACGGCCTCCTCGACGTCGTCGTCGGAGGCCTTGTAGTCGACGCACCCGAAGACCTTGACCGCCCGCATGTTGCCGTGGAGGTCGGTCCGGACCGCGTACTGGTACTCGCCGCGGGTGAGCACGACCTCGAGTTGTGTGATCTTCGCATCCGGATCGAGCTCTTCGACGAAGTCGGCGACACCGCTGTCACCCTCGACACCGTAGACGTTGTTGTGACCGTCGGTCGCCCGCAGGTACCCGCCGAGGGAGACCTGGAAGATCGAGGCGTAGCCGGGCGCGTCGATGTAGAGCCACTCGTCCTCGCAAGCCTGTTCGGCGAGCCAGCGGAGGTACCGCTCCTCGATCATGCCGGGCAGCACCACACCATGCCGACTGCGCTGCAGGTAGTCCTGGACGCTGCGACTGGCCCGGTAGACGTTGCGGCCGGTGACCTCGCGCAGCAGCTTCGACACCGAGCCGCCCTGGCTGTCGACGACGTTCTCCGACGTCGAGAAGAGCACGAGCTCGCCGGTGACGTGGTTGAAGAGGAGCGGGCAGTCGACGATGGTGGGCGGCGTGCGCCGGTACACCACGTCGCGAGCGTCTTCCTTGAACTGCTCGCGGACGGATCGAGGCACGCGCTCGGCCGTCCGGTCGGCGAGCCACTCCTTGCACTTGCCGGCGACCATCGCCTTGATCAGCGGCTCGGGCGGGCTCTTCTTCCAGTGGCGGACGTACCACATGAACCACTCGCCGGCCATGATGGGGCCGACGCCGTCGGGGTACGCCCAGCCCCACGAGTCCTTCGCCACGCCGTTCATGTGGACGTCGTCGGGCAGCTTGTCGCGGAAGAGCCGCTGCTCGAGGCCTTCGCGGAGCTGCGCGAGTGACAGGTCGATCGGCAGTCGCCGCGTGTCGAGCTCGTTGCTGCCGTGGTAGAGGTCGAAGACCGAGACGGCCTCGCGCTTGGAGTATGGGAACATCAGGCCTCCTGGGCGGGTGCGGGCTCGACGAGAGCCGCGTTGCGGACGTAGGTGACTACCTTGTCGCCCCGCTCGACGTCGACCTTGACCTTGCGGCCGATGATGTCGGCGACGACGCCGATGACGGTGTTCACGCCGATGCGGATCTCGACGCGGTCACCCCTCTTGTGCTGTGGGATCATGGAGCTCCTCCAGGGTGGGGCAGACGTTGGGAGTGAGGAAGGGAGAGGGTTCGGCCTGGTCGGGGTACTTCCGCCACGGGGCGCGGTAGACGGCCGGCACGGAGAAGATGAGCTGGTCTCGAGCTCTCGTGATCAGGACGTAGAAGACGCGGCGGTCCTCCTCGATGTCCTCGGCCGTGGCCGTCCGCCTGGTGGTGGGGTAGACGCCCAGCCGGCAGTCGAGGGCGATGACGACGGGGTACTCGAGCCCCTTCGAGCCGTGGACGGTGACCAGGGTGACGCTGTTCTGTGCCTCCTCTTCCCGCAGGCGCTCCTGGACGGTGCGGTCGGTCCACCACTCGCAGAAGTCCTCGAGGCCGTTGAAGTCGGCGAGTTGCTCGATGCACGTCTTGAGGACTGCCAGGCGCGTCGACAGCTCGAAGCGACGGTACTGCTCCGGGATGCCGAACGCCTCCACGATCTCGGTGGCGAGAGACTGGAGATCGTGAGGCCCCATCACCAGGGCGTCGCACACGCGCTTCCACACGTCGTCGATGTCGGCGAGGGTGATGGCCAGGGGCTCTCGCTGACGGATGGCGGCGGCCCGGTGGTGGCCGAGTCGGGTGAACCGGCTGCCGTGGATGTGGCCCCACTCGGCCAGGAGGGCGGTGAGGTTGTCGTTCTGCAGGTTCATCGACAACTGCAGGGCTCGGCCAAGGGCACGACCGTCCTCGTGGCTCCACGGGTCGGTCTCGTTGCCGGCGTAGTAGGACGGGATGCCGTAGGACTTGAGCGCCCGGTACGTCTCGTGCAGCGGGCTCCAGTGCCGCCCCAGCACGGCGATGTCGCCGAACCGGTAGTCGGAGTCGTTGACGATGTCGCGGACGATGCGAGCGACGGCCTCGGGTTCGTTGCCGACGTGGTAGGCCTTGACGACGTCGCTGTCAGAAAGGCGGGTGTGGACAGTGTTGACGCTGCCGTCGACTTCATCGGTCTCTTGTGTGGTTCTGGCCATGCTTCGGGCCGAATCCATCGGCTTCCAGGCGTCGCCGATCACGCTGTTCGCGGCCTCCACGATGGCGGGCCTCGACCGGTAGTTCGTCGTGAGCTGGATGAGCTCGAAGTCGTGGTCGGTCGCCAGGTCAACGATCGTCTGGGGCACCGCGCCGCGGAAGCCGTAGATGGACTGGCGGGGGTCGCCGACGACGAACAGGTTGGCCGGTAGCAGGCCGTTGACCAGCGCGACCTGCACCAGATTCGTGTCCTGGTACTCGTCGATGAGGACGTGCTTGTAGCGGCCGACCCAGTGCTGTCGAGCCCACTCGTCGGCCTCGAGGAGCTGCAGCGCGCACGCCTGCAGGTCGTCGTAGTCGAAGGCGTTGGACTGCAGCTTGCGGCTCTCGTAGAGCTCCTGGACCTCCTCGTCGCGCCACAGCGTCGGGATCTTCGACCGGTCCCACTTCTTGTGCCCGAGGTCTCGAGCGCAGGCGCGGATGATGTCCTGCCGGTCGACGTCGTCGAAGACGGTGAAGTCCTTGTCGCGGTTGAACGGCTCGGGCCGGTGGCGCAGCACGCGCATCGCCCACGAGTGCAGAGTGCGGATCGTCGGCATCGAACCACGCACCAGCGTCTCGATGCGCTCCCGCATCTCGGCCGCGGCGTCGCGGGTGAACGTGACACAGAGGATCTGGTTGGGGTCGACGCCGTCGTCGAGCAGGCGGGCGACGCGGGCGGTGAGCACGCGGGTCTTGCCGCTGCCGGCTCCGGCGATCACCAGCAGGCGCGGGTGATCAGACTCGACGGCTTGTCGTTGGGCCTCGTTGAGCCCTTCGGTCAGGTGGGTCATGGTTCTCCTCGTCAGGACGCTGTCGGTGGGTGGATGCTACCCCGGTTGGTCCCCGCTGTTCAACGCCGTCATGTCGTTCAGGTCGACGACGAAGTTGGCGAGGAGCGGGGTCCGGAAGGTGACCGGGTTGTGCCCGTGGGCGGCTCTCTTGTCGACGACAGGCACGGCCGGGTGGGCGATGAGGGTGGCGCGGATCTGCTCGTGGAGCGGGAAAAACACCTTCACCATCGGCTCGTACCACTGCAGGAATTCCGGCACCATGCGGACCTGCGCGGTGGTGAAGTTGCCGGGGATCGAGATCTGGATGGACAGGTGCCGCACCTTGCGGCGGGGCAGCCCGTCGTTGAGCGCGTCCAGGTTGCCCTCGAGCTCGGCCAGGCGCTCCTCGAACGTGCAGTCGAGGTTCCACTCGGGCAGGTCGTCGACGCTGTAGACGACGGTGATCTTCGTGTCCCAGCCCGGGAGCTTGATCCTCGTCTTGTGCCGATCGTCCATCGGGCGGTCCTGGACGACCTTGCCCTCGCCGTCGACGACCAGGTGCCGGTAGTTCTCCTCCTGGTGCGCCCAGCTCTTGAGCTTGAGCGACGCGGCGACGAGCTCCTCGGGAGGGGTGAGCTTGCTGTTGACGAGCTGGTCGATTCTCATGGGGCCACCGCCAGGAAGTAGACCAGCCAGCCGAGGCCGGTGAGGATGGTGAGCGACCCGACCACCGCGAGGACTTGCACCCCGCGGTAGCCGAGCTTGTAGATGCGATCGTGCTTCATCTGATCCCCAGGTCGATCGTGTGGATGTCGTGGCCAGGGCGCCACCCGTCGTCGACGCACGCCAGGATGGCGTTGTCGAGGTAGCCCGACTCCTGGCAGGCGTACAGCGTGTCGACGAGGTTGTCCCGGCGCTGGGTGTCGAGGTGCTCGAGGTCGTCGACGACGACGCAGCGCCACCCTCCGAGCTGGTGCCGAAGTGCGACGGTGACGGCGACGGCCGCGATGGTCTGCTGGCTCGCGCTGGCCTGCTCCATCGGCACGGCCTCGTCACCGCGGACGATCATGACCTTGCAGCCGTCGGTGAGGTCGAAACGGATGTCCGCCCCCATTGCGTGCTGCGTGATGTCGCTGGCGGGCGCCTCGAGGGGGCCGACGAGCTGCGCCAGCACCGCGCCCTGCCACACGAGGAGCTGCTTCTTGATCTCGTGCGCGTCGGTGCGTCGGTCTTCCTGGTCGCGCTTGTCGGCCCGGCACTTCTCGATCGTGGCCTCCTGGCTCGCCCAGTCGGTGAGGGCATCGGCCGCGGCCTGCGCCTCGTCGCGCTCTGCCTTGAGCGTGTCCATGTACTCGCGGACCTCGCCGTCGCTGCCGACGGGGGGGAGGTCGGCGAGCTCGGCGCGGAGTCTCTCGACGTCCTGGAAGTCATTGTCCCGGTCGGCCTCGCGCTCCTGCCGCAGCGTGACCTGGCGCTCGGCCGCCTTGACCTTGTTGTCGTGGCGGTCCCAGTCCTGACAGGACTTCTCCCAGGCGACTCGGAGCGCGTCCTCCTTGCGCATGTTGGCGCCGAGGATGACGGCCGAGCCGTCGCGGGAGGCCTTCTCCTGGTCGATGCGCTCGGAGAGGAACGCCGGATCTGGGAGCACCTCGCGCAGCGCCGCGATGTCGTCCATGATGTCGATGCCGTCTGCGGCGGCGACGCGCTCGATGCGTGCGAGGGCGGCCCACGGGTCCGACTCGATGGCGACCATGTTCTTGTGCTGCTCCGACAGCGTGTCGACGAGGTGCTGGGCGGCGTCTCGCGTGGCTTGAGCCTGGGCCACAGCCTCCTTCGCGGTGTCCCACTCGGCCTTCGCTGCTTGCTTCCGGACGTCCGACTCGGTGCGGGCCTCCTTCGCGGCATCCACGGCTGCCTGCAACTCGTCGACGGGCTTGTCGTTGGCCAGCCGCTTCCGGACGGCCTCGAGTTGGCTCTCGAGGGTCTTGCGGGCGGTAGCGGCCCCCTCGATGCGTCCGAGCTCCCCCTGGCTCTCCCCGAGCTTCTCGTTGATCGACGCGACCTTCTCGCGCCAGCCCGCGACGGTACCGCTCGGGGGCGTGATGTCGCTGCGCTTCTCCTGGTGGTGCTTGATCGTCTTGTCGAACTGCTGCACCTGGCGCTTCGCGTCGCGGTAGGCCTCGCTCATCGCCTCCACGGCGTTCGCGATGAGTTCGCGGCCGTCTCTGCCCTTGGGTGGCCAGTTCTCCGGTGCGACGAGGGCGAGCTTCTCCTCGTCCAGGGCGCGCAGGTTCTCCTCTACCGCGGCCCTGTCGGCGCCGGCGCCGAGGATCTCGGCCTGCAGGTACTCCATGCGGGCGTTCGGCGACTTCGACAGGAACGCCGACAGAGAGAACGAGATCGACTTGCCGAGGTTCGCCAGCAGCCACGACGACGCGGCCTTCACGCCCTTGCGGACACCGTTGATCTCGGTCTGGTGCTTGCCACGGCGCATGTATCGTTCGACGCGGTGGCCGTCGTACTCGAGGATGGCGCTCCAGTCGTAGTCGGGGCTCGTGCCGAGGGCCGGGTAGTTGGCGCCAGACGGGCCGGAGACGACGAGGTCGATGGTCTCGAGGGCCGTGGTCTTGCCCGACTCGTTGGGGCCGACGATGACCGTGATGGGGCGGATGGGGAAGTTGAAGGACCGCACGCCGTCGTGGTAGCCGTTGCCGCGCATCTGGATGAGAGTCGTCATTTCACACCTCCGTCGAGGACCGCGTTGAGTTTGGCCAGGACCGCCTTGAGCTCTTCGAGCGTTGCGTCGTCGGGGTTGTAGCCCAACTCGGCGATCTGGACCGGGTCGAGCATACCAAGCCCCTCGTCGATCTGGAGGATGAGGGCGTTGCGCGCCTCGGTCTCGGGATCGACAGCGGCCTCGGCCTCGTCGGCGGCGGCGCGGTCGTCGTGGACCTCGGCTTCGTACTCCTCGGCCTCGACATCGATGACTTCGGCGTCGTCGAGGTTGAGCTCCTGCCCGCGGGCGAGACGCTCCTGGATGCTCTGGTACCGGCGCATGGCGCTCTCGTCGCCTGCCCATCCGATGACGGGGATGATGGCGATGCCGTTCTCGTCGGGCACCACCGTCGAGACGAAGGCCGGGTGGTTGCGCATGGCGTTCCGCCTGGCCACCGTCTGCGCCTTCTTCACCGCGGTCGCGGCGATGTTGACGAATTCCTTGTAGGCACGCTGGATCTTGGTGTTGCGCAGGTTGTAGAGGTAGCCGACGCCACCGTACAGGCCGGTGAACTTCCACCCGCGGGGCACGTTGCCGTTCTGCTTGTCCTCGAGATACTCCTCCTCGTCGATGAGGTAGCAGTCGTCGCGGTGCTGGTCGGCCGCCTTCGCGAGCTGGTGGAGCAGGTCCTTGGACGGGTCGTAGTCGAGGGTGTAGTTGACGACGACGGGGTTGCCGGTGGTCGGGGACGGCCCGACGACGGTGATGCCGATGACGATGCGGATGATGTCGCCGAGGCGGCCGTTGCTCATCTTCACGCGCTCGACGTAGGGGTTCGTCATCGCCTTGCCGTCGACGACGACGCTGGGGGCCTGCCCGACCGCGCAGCCCGCGACGGCGTTCTGGCGGACCAGGCCGGCGTAGGTAGTGTGCGCGTCGGTGGGCCACTCCTTCACCCAGCTCCCGCCCTGCTTCACGTTCCGCGGGATCTTGTAGATGGTCCCGTCGTGCATGGACAGCCGCACGGGCCGGATCACCATCTGCAGGGAGCCCTGAGCGGTGTGTCGGACGAACGCCTCGTGGGAGCCGAGCACGGCGACGCTCTCGCGCCGGAGCTCGATGGCCAGGGTGGCGAGCGCGACGGGGTCCGCGTCAAGCGCGTTGACCAGCGCCTTCGCGCTGCCTTGCTTGAGGGCGGCGAAGGCCCCCGGGTTCATGGTCAGGTCAGCGGCTCTCGCCGGCAGGTTCTTCTCTTCGCTCATCAGCGCACTCCTCGGGTGGTAGCTCGAAAGCCTGGACGATGTCGTGCCCGAGCGCCTTGAACGCCCGGAACAGACGGACGAGGTCGAGCTGGGCGTACTCGCCGCTCTCGATCCTCACGATAGAGCTCTGGTGCATGTCGGCGAGGCCAGCCAGCGTCGGCGTGCCCATTCCCCCGCGCCATGACCGGAGGTTGACCCGGGCGACCCAGCCCCAGTCCTCGACGTCGAGCGCGGCCGGTGGCCAGTGGCTCTTCGTCACACGCGGGTCGAGGGCCATGAGCATCCGCGGGTCGATGTCGAGCCGCTTGGCGATGGCGTAGACCTGGTGCCAGTACAGGTTCTTCGTGCGGCCGGACTCGGCTCGAGCGATCACGGACCGGTCGAGTTCGGGGGTTGCCGCCTGGTCGAGTGTGCCCAGACGCACCTCGCGGATCTCGCGGAGGATGCGCCGCACGTTGGCGGACCACTCGAGGCTCTCTCTCTGCAGTTCTTCGGTCATGGCTCACCCTATAGCGCAATCAGCATACCATGTGCAAGCCCGCACAGCATAGGCTCGCTCGCGAAGCCCGTCTGCGCGTGGTAATCCTGGTGTGACGGAGTGTGCAGACGTGCGCGAGGAGGACTGGCAATCGGTGATCGCACCCCGCATCTGCGGACACCTTGGGATTCGGCCCGAGTGTCTCCATGCGGAGGTCAAGACGCGCGACGGCAGTCGAGCGGACTTCGTAGCGGTCACCCGCCAGCGTCTCGTCGTTCTCGAGCTCAAGATGGCCGATCCCGGCGCCGTGCTTGCGCGGCTCGGTGAGCGCGGCATCCGCCAACTCCGGCACTACCGCCAGTCGGCCGACGAGGTCTACGTCGTCACGCTGGCCAGTCCGAGGACCTACGAGTGGGTCGACGGGTGCCTGGTCGTCCAGGAGCCTCGAGAGGCCCAGCTCCTACCCGACGGCGTCGGGTGGATGGTCTTTGATGTCCTGTCACGACAGCTCGAGGTCATGCGTCCGGCATCGACGGCGGGCACTCGAGAGCAGGACCGCGCCTTCCTCGTCGACCAGATCGTCCACCGACTCTCCCGTGCCAGCCGAGCTGTGCAGTGCTGCAGGATCGCCTCATGAGCACCCATCCCCTCCCGACCGACGAGCAGTGGTCGGACCTTCGTGCCTACATCATCGCCGTCTGCGAGCCCGTCCTGGGCAACGAGACGGCCCTGCGGTCTCTCCAGGTGCTCATGCGCCGGAACAGCCCCGGGCCTGGCCACGTCCTCATCCACGTCACGCTCGACCCCAAGTTCGTCGGCTATCTGGTCGGCCGCGGTGGTCGCATCGCCGAGGGTCTGCGGGCGCTCGCGAAGGCGCGCCTCCGAGTTCTTGGCTGTCGCGCTCCCCTCGATCTCCGCGTCTCTGAGCCCGTCGCGAAGCCCGAGCACCCTGCACAGGTCGGTCGAGCTTGACAGCCGGCTGGGGAGCGTGGTAGCCCTTACAGCATAGCCGGATGGTCCCCGGCGCTCGTTGCCATAGGCAAGGTGCCCCCCTCGTCGCGTGAGGACCACGCGCGGCTGTGAGGGGGGCGCCACATCGGGAGGTCACCTTGCACGGTGTTGAAGCAGGCCCAAGAGGGGCACACCGATGAGCGGGTGGGAGCGCATCGAGCAGGAGACGTGGGAGATCGTCGTCGAGCGGTTGCCTCGGCCGCTGCTCCGTGAGGAGGCGTCGCAGGACCTCCGCTACTTCGCCGGTCGAGATCGGTGTGGAGCAGAGACGAGGCCGTCGCTGCGGGAGCTCGCCGCTCGGTGGGGTTGGGTCTCCCGCTCGGGCAAGCCTGCGGTCAAGAAGGTGCGGCTGCTGCTCGCGTCTGGGGAGTGGGAGGATCAGTACGAAGGGCACAGCAAGGGCACAGCAAGGGCACAGCAAGGGCACAGCAAGGGCACGCCGGAAACGGATGAAAGCCGCGAATACGGCAGCGAAGGGCACAGCAAGGGCACAGTAAGGGCACGGCAAGGGCACGGCAAGGGCACCACGCGCGACACTAGTCACCGATCCACTACTTCACCTAAGAACGATCCCCCCCCTACCCCCCCAGAGGGGGGCAAGAAGACGAAGAAGACGAAGCGGAAGAGCGCCATGCCGGTCGAGGACGAGGTGCCACACGTCAATGCGGTGTGGGGCCACTACCGCGGCCATCACCCCCGCAGCGACCCACTGCCGAGCGACACGGCCGCGAAGCGCATCGTCTGGGTCCTTCGCCAGCGGGTGAAGCAGAACCTCGCCCACGACGACAAGCGGCTCCAGGACGATCCGATGTACTGGGCGGTGCTCCAGGCGCAGCTCGTGATCGACTGGGCGCACACCGCGCCGACCGCCAGCTACCTGCAGGGGTTCAACGGCAACGGCACCGTGAAGAAGAAGGGCGGCTGGCTCACCATCGCCAGCATCTTCAAGAAGGAGCGGCTCGACGACAACATGCAGTCCGCTCGTCGGTGGCAGGAGGACGGCAGGCCTTACAACCCGATGCTGGGGGGCGGTACTGACCGAGGCGGCTACGTCGACGACCGGTCAGAGGAGGAGCTCGCGAAGGAAGAGGCCGAGGGGATCGAGGCCATGAAGCAACTGCGGAAACTACAGGAGCATGACGATGCCAGCGAGTGAAGGCGACCCGTTCTTCGGCGATACCGACTACGGCTACAGCGACAATCCCGTGGGGGTTGGTCCAGAGCCAGCCCCCGTGCATTGCAGTGGATGTGGCGACGAGCGACCCTACACGTTGCTCAACCCGCCCCCCCATCTGCAGGCGCGAGGCATGGTGGCCAGGTGGGTGGCGCCGCGGATCAACCCGTGCGATCGGTGCAAGGAGATCGCCGATCGGAAGGAGGCCGAGCGCCGTTACTGGGCGCGGGTGAAGATGGCAGGCGTTCCCCGGAAGCACCGGCACTTCGACTGGGAACGGCGACAGGACTGCCTGGGTGACGCCATCGTCGTCGACTGGATGCGGCGAGTGAAGCGGAAGGACCTGGTCGGTGTCCACCCTCACAACGCGAAGGCGGCCATGGCTCTCGTCAAGTGGCAGCCGGGCACCGGCTCGCTCTGGATCGAGGGGAAGCCCGGCCGGGGCAAGACGCTGTTCTCCAGCCTGCTCGCGATGGAGCTGTGCAAGATCCGAGATCTCGAGCTTGTCGAGAAGGGCGACGATGGCAAGTGGCACGCTGCTGCGGACCAGAGCAAGCCCCCCCCCAGCGGACCTCTGACTTACCGCCGCAGCCCGCTGGTATCGGTGCTCCTGGTCAACGAGGAGGAGCTCCACGACCGCGTGAGGATGAAGTGGAGCGGTGACCGCGATCCGATGATGAAGATGGCGTCGGTGGACGTGCTGATCATCGACGACCTCGGCACCGAGGACCCCGGCAAGGACTGGGTGCAGGCGAACATCGAGAAGATCGTCGACTACCGGTGGAAGCACGGGCTCCCGCTGATCATCACGACGAACAGGCGATGGCGTGACGTCACGAAGGACGACAAGCCCCTGTACGGCCACCGCGTCGCCGATCGGCTGATCGAGATGATGGGTGAGCGCCGGTACACGCTCGGCGGTGAGAGTTGGAGGTCAGTGTGAGGCTGGCTGCCCGGTTATTCCGTAGGATATTCCGGGTAGCACTGTGCTATCTGGACTGGAGAGCTGGCAAGCGCCGGTACTACCACGAGGCCGCCTGGTCTCGAGACGAGGAGCACGAGGATGACGATCCTGGACCCTGCAACCCCTGACATCCCCCTCCGCGGAGCTCCGGCCGCGTTCCTGGACTGGGAGACCACCGGCGTCGACCCCCTGGCCTGCTGGCCGGTGTCCGTCGCCGTCGTCCACACCGAGGTCGGAGAGAGTGAGCCTCGGGTGGTCTTCACGACGAAGATCAAGCCCCCGGTGCCGATCCCGCCCGGCGCCACGGAGGTCCACCTCATCAGCGACGACGACGTTGCCGACAGTCCGACCTGGGAAGAGGTGCTCCCCGACGTCGAGGCCCAACTCGAGGGCCGGTACTTCGGCGCCTACAACTTGCCCTACGACTGGCAGATCCTCGCACGCCTCATCGAACTCACCGGCCGCCAACTGCCGCCGTTCGGCGCGTTCGACCCGTTCGTGCTCGTTCGGGCCATCGACAAGTACGAGAAGAGCAAGAAGCTCTCGGTCGTAGCCGAGCGTCGCGGCATCACCATCAACGCACACGAGGCCTCGTCGGATGCCCTGGTGACCGCTCGCCTATTTCCGTCGCTGCTGCGCCAGCTCGCTCGAGGTGTGCGACGGCAGAAGCCGTGGGGGGCGATGGCCCTGGATGGCCCCTGGTGCGAACCCCGGCACGTTCAGACCGTCGCCGGCCTCTGGGAGTGGACCCGCCGCGCCGCGGTGGACCAAGAGGCCGACTTCGCCGGCTACCGACGCTCGAAGGGGCAGCCCGCCCCCGATTCCCCCTGGACCGACCTACTCGGCCGATGATTCACTGACCGGACTTGCGTGGCTCGTCAGGTATGCTACTCTCGACTTGCACTAGGCCTCATCGGAGGGAACATGGACCGGATCGACCTGTTCAAGCTCGCCCGCACCACCGTCCTCACCGCCGCCTTGGTCACCGTGACCGGAGCGTCGGCCGTCGTCACCACCAGGGTAGTCCTGTGGTGGGTCGGAGCATGATGCCGCAGCACCCACCCACCCCGAGTCGCAACGGCCCGGTCGACGTCGTTGGCCTGGCTCTCGTTGTGGCCATCATCCTCACCACGCTCACCCTCTGGGAGTCATGTAGATGAGCAGCACAGAATCAGGGCTCGACATCCTCGCTCGAGAGTTCTCCAAGCTCTACGAGATCAAGATCGAGATCACCGAAACCAACGTGGTCGATGACAACAACAACTTCCTGGTGAAGGTTGGTGACGACAGCAGGCTCGTCGCCATCAGCCAGTTCCTCATCGCGTCGATGCCCAAGATGGAGGCCGGGCACTACATCGCCTCGGAGATCCGCAAGGGAATCGAGCACATGCTGCCCGAAGGGGCTGCGCAGGCCGCGAAGGAGCGCGCGCTTGCCGCGGCGAAAGATCAGCGGGAGGCCCACCTCCGCGCAGTCGCGACGGCCATCGGCGTCGACGAGGCCAACTGGGCGGCGCTCGCGCAGATCATCGACACGGCCCGCAACATCAACCCCGACGCCGGCCGGATGCTCGTCCAACTCGGCTACTTCGTCGGCCGGGAGAAGCTGTGAGGCCGAGCGACACCGCGGTAATGTCGCTGCTGGCCTCGATGGAGGCCCTGACGCCCGACACCGTCCGCATCACGCACCGGTTCGACGACGGGCACGGGATGCTCATGCTGTTCGGCAACGATGAGCCGTTCACCATAGTCCCTTGGATCGTGCTTGAGGAGCACGTCACTCGCGACGACTTCGACGAGCTCGCGATGCGCCTGCTGCTGGAGAGCTACCAGCCCTGGGCGCGCATGATGGGCCTGGCCCTGCAGGGAGGTGACTCGTGATCCGCGCTCTCTCCATCCGCCAGCCCTGGGCCACGGCCATCATGGACGGCGCCAAGGACATCGAGAACCGTACCTGGACCCCGCCCGGTCTCGGTCTCGGCGTCACCCCGTCGAAGCCCTACTGGCTCGCGGTCCACACGGGCAAGAAGCTGTGGGACTGCAAGGACCACGAGGGGCTTCTCGACGAACTGGCCGAGTGTTGGCCCGGCGCGCCGAAGAGCCTCGAGGAGCTCGACGATCTTCCCCGCGGCTGCTTCCTCGGCATCGTCGAGGTGAGGCGCGTGCTCCACTGCAGCGATCCAGTGATCGCCGGCAACAACTGGGCCACCGGTCCGCTGTGCTGGGAGCTCGCCAACCCGATCCGCCTGGTCGACCACGGGTTCGACAACATCCCGTCTCGAGGTCGCCAGGGCATCTACCGCCCGAGCGAGGCCGAGATCGCCACGTTCCGAGAGCTCCACCGGAGGACACATGCCGCGAAGTAAGCCCCACGCCCGCATCGAGAACCTCGTCGTCGCCATCTGGAGCGCGTACATCGAGCGCGTCAACGGCGTCGACGAGTTCCGCGTCGGCGCCGTCACCTACGTCCGCATGGTGCAGCACCCGCGCACCGGGCACGTCATGGTCGCGCCGTTCATGAAGAACATCCACTTCGACGGGGTGGCGCTGCTGGGCGACCTGCTCCGCAACCCGGCGCACCCGAAGTCGGTGGGGGGCGCTCACGCCGTCGTCTGCTGGGGCGACGAGGGCACCGTCGAGGCCCTGGTCAACAGCAGCATCCCGGAGATGCCCGCGCTGTTCCTCGAGGACCCTCCCGCGGTCGTCGTCGCGCTCTGGAAGGACATCCTGGATCGCATGAGCGGCAAGCCCGAGCCGATCGTCGCAGCGCCAGCGCACGGCCAGTTGGTCGAGGAGCCCGGCTACATGGACTGGGTCGACCGCCACCGCGCGTGGCTGGAGAGCAACGGAGGCTGCAACCCCGCCCGGTACCCCGGTGTGGGGATCAAGCAGCGGCCGATGCTGAAGGCCGAGCTCCACCGGAAGAGCTGGTACCCGAAGCGGATGCTCGCGGAGATGGTTGGACACCCGGAGCCGGTGACGCTGTCTGCGCTGGCCGAGGGCCTCGAGTTCACCTGGCCCGACGACGACGACGACTTCGCCGACGCCTGGGAGGCCGGCATGGTCTTCGATGTGGCCCGCAGCCTCGGGAGGCACAACGAGCTGCTCACCGAGCTCATCCACACCGGGGCCTTCGGCGGCAAGTCGTACATCCGCGTGAACGATCTGCCGAAGTACCTACGCGGCGAGGACGGCAAGATCATCGGCAAGACGAAGAGCGACCGGTACCGCGCCACCGAGGAGCGCGCGAAGTACCTGTACCGTCTGCCGGCCGGTGACTGGCTCGAGCGCCTGATCGGGACGGCACAACTCGCGGGCACGCTGCTGTGACCGAGGACGACACCAGCGTCACCATCGAGAAGTCGGGGCTCTACCGGGTCACGATCCCCGCGTCGTCGTCCAGGTCGGACAACGTGACCGAAGCGGAGCCCATCGTCATGTACATCGGCGACGGGGGCACCACCGAGGCGCTCGGCACGATGCGGGACCGCGGGTGGACGGTCGAGCCTGTCAACGAGGCCGACATCGGCGTCGACGTCTCGAACTGCCCGGCCGGGGCGACGCCGTTCTTGCCGGAGCCCGACCTCGATGCCATCAGGGGCCTGCGCGAGCTCAAGCCGATCAGGCCTGGCTCCCCGCTCCCACCCATCGCGAGGGTCTACGATGGCCTGCCCCGGATGAGGTCACCGTGGCCCACCTTGGGATCGGTCAAGAAAGGCACCCGCCCGATGAAGAAGCCCGATCGGTTCCGTCGCCCGTTCGACGAGGACCGGTGGAACGACAGCCAGAACTACCGGCGCAAGGTCACCAAGCGTCGAGCCAAGAACAAGGCCGCCAAGAAGGCGCGCCGGAGGAACCGCAAATGAAGAACACGATCGACCTGGTACCGCTCGGCGAGGACCTCATCACCTCCTACGGCCCGGGGGGGCGCACGTTCGACACGTCGGGCAAGCCCTGGCCCTACAGCCGTCTCTTGCCCGTCCGTCGAGCTGGCGGTGGCAACGTGTGGCGGGCGAGCATGGGCACCGCCCACGCCATCGACCGGCTCGTCAGGCTCATGGCTCTCGAGGGCGCCAAGGTGCTCGCGCTCACCGAGGTATGGCGTGACCAGGTGCGCGTCCAGGCGCCAGCTCGAGACGCCTACATGCGGTGGGTCAACGCCGGCCGACCGGCCCCCCGCACGCCCGGGTGGCACCCGTCGATGAAGGCCGCCTATGTGGCGCCGGCCGGGCAGTCGAACCACGGGTGGGGGGGCGCCATCGACATTGGGCTGCAGTACCTCCGCTTCGACAAGGGCGGCAAGACCCTGGTGGGCAACGAGGCGCTCGCGCTCTTCTGGGAGCTCGCCGAGCAGTGCGGGTTCACGCCCATCGTCCGGTACCCAAAGGTCAACCAGAGCGAGGCCTGGCACTTCGACCACTGGGGGCCGCTCTCGGAGCTGGCCCACCGCAACGGCTACGGCTACGCGGCGGCGGTCGGATGCCTGCTGGCTGGGCAGTCCCCGGGCTCGAGGCCGATGCAGCGGTACCTGCAGGCGCGGCTCGCGTTCTCCGGTGCTGACTGCGGTGCCCTGGACGGCATCATCGGCTCTCGCACGCTCTCGGCGTACAAGGCCGTGACGGGCACCACCGCGTCGGCCGCCACGCCTCTCAACGATCTCATCGCTGCGCTGGACGAGTGTGGCGCCGGCGTCGAGGCCATCGTCGAGTTGTAGTGGAGGACCACATGAGCATCGAGAAGCGACATCACATCGAGCAGGCCTTCGCCATCGCTCTCCGCGAGATCCCAACGCTGCGCGCCGACTCCGGCACGCTCGAGGAGTGGATGGAGGTGCTGGGCGTGTGGTCCAGCCGTCACGGCACGGGCGCCCCGGAGAAGCGTCGCCGCATCGACACGGGCGTCCATCTGCCCGAGGACATCACCCGCGACGTGATCCGGCGTCTGTGTCGCGAGAACTGGCTCGAGCCCGCCCCCGGCGACCCCGGGAAGTGGCGAGTGCTGCAGCAGCGCGGCCGGAACATCAAGACCGCGCCGAAGGAAGTGCGCCGGTAGTCCTCTCGTGGTATGCTGTGCGCGAACCGAATAGAGCCTCGACGGAGGAACCGTGCCCGAATTCAAGATCGAGATCACCCCGGAGATGCGCGTCCAGATCATGCACGCGCAGACTCTCACCGTCATCCTCGACGATGGCGACGAGCCGCCCCACCTCGAGCTCGAGGCCATCGCCGACGCGCTCGGCAAGCACTACGACTGCGACGACGTCGAGGTCGCGGTGGCCAACCTGGGGAGGCGGTACGAGGCTGCGCTTGAGGTGATCGAGGCTGCGCGGGCGATCTTCCGTGACGACGGCCAGACCCTCGTCGGCCCGGTGTCTCCGGTGTACGACAAGATCAAGGCCTTCGACGAGGTCGACGCCGACTGCAAGGTCGAGCGGCCCCTCAAGTGCAAGGACTGCGGGCGCACCTACAACTGCGACGAGCAGGTCGACACGGCCCACAACCGCGACTGCTTCGTGGCCTTCTAGGAGCTGGCGATGGGATTCCGCTTGCGAGAGCTCATCTGGTGCCGCGACTGCGCTCTGGTGTGCGAGTACGTCTCGGGGCGGTGGGTGCAGACCAGCGAGTCGCTCACGAGGCGACAGGCGGCGGCCCGCGACATCAACGCCGGCGTCTGCACGCTCTGCAGGCACAAGCAGCGGCTCGGCCTGGGGGGATCGCGATGAGTCACCGCTTCACACCGGTCAAGGGTCTCCGCGTCGAGCTCCTCCAGAGGTACTCGCAGTGCGACCACACCACGGACTTCAAGCGCGTCGAGCACGAGAACGTCGTGCCCGCCGAGGTGTTCTGGGTGAAGCGCAACGGCGAATACCAGGTAATCACCGACCAAGGCGTCAAGTACATGGTCCGCAAGGACAACATGCTGTGGGCCTACGGGTTAGCCGGCACCATCCGCGTGAGGCTCCCGTCATGAGCTGCCTCTGGTGCAACGGCGACGGCTGCAAGTGGTGCGAGCGGGTGGAGATCCCGGAGTGGTTCATCCCCTCGGGTCAGGCGAAGCGCCAGACCACGCACGTCCAGGCGGGTCGGCACCCGATGGGCGGCCGTCTCATGCCCGACCCGGGTGATCGCCGTTGCGGCAACTGCCGGTTCCACTTCTTGAGGACCTGGTCGCGGAGCTACCACAAGTGCAGCCTCACCGACTACACGGGCGGCCCGGCCACGGACATCCGGATGAAGTGGCCCGCCTGCGTCGAGTGGAAGCCAGAGGAGGCCTCATGTTCGGACTGACCGGCATGTGTCTCGTGCTCGCCATCGGCGTGATCTTCCTCGTCGACGTGTGGATGGCCTACCGAGAGGATCAGCCAGCTCGAGACGCGGTCGATGTGTCTCGCCGGGGCATTCTCGTCGGCATCGCGGCCGGGGCGGTGGCCCTGCGCGAGTTCGTCGCGGACCCGCTCGGCATCGCCGCGATGGACTGGACGGAGCTCTTCGGCGTCGTCGGCGAACCCCTGACCGTTGCAGACTGCGAGCACGCCAAGCGGCTGTTGCTCGACGAACCCTGGGGGCAGCCGGCTCCCATCATCCTGTCACCGCAGGCCCGAGAGGACCTGCTCGCCTGTATGGGCGCGGAGGAAACATGGAAAGCGTGAAGGTCACTGATCTCGACATCCCGTTCTGGCGCATGGTCGCGCTGGTGTTCAAGCTGCAGGTCGCGTCGCTCGTCGCGAGCCTCGTCTTCTCCTGTGTCTTCGGCACCCTCGGCTTCCTGCTGGCCAGCCTGCTGCTCGTCCTGGGCGTGCTCGGGGCCTCGGCATGAACGCCCGGCTCATCCTCATGGAGTGGCTCACCGCGAGCAAGTACGACGGGCTCTGCAATGTTGACTGCGACTGCGGCTGCGCCATCGACGACCTGGTCCCCTGTTGTCAGGACCCCTCGAGTTGCCGCCCTGCGTACATGGTGATGGGTCCAGCTCCCGACGGCGGGGACCACGACGACTTCCACATGGTCCCCGAGCTCGACCCCGGGCAGTCCCCCGACCCGCACGACCGGTCTCTCTTCGAGATCCGGCGTCGGTACAACCGCTCGCAGTTCGAGCTCGAGTCGATGCTCCCCGACATCGCCATCGACTTCCGCACCGCGATCGAACTGGCCGAGGCCGCGGAGCTGCGCGAGAAGTGGCGGACTGGCGAGCCACCGAAGAGCGTCGACAGTGCGCTTGTCGACGACGGCGGCGACGACAACGAGGTCGTGCTCATGCTCCGCGAGGAACGCGACGACGAGCCCGACCGCTGGTACGTCGATCAGTGGCCGACGTGCGAGTGGGGCGACGACTGGCGCTGGCTGCCGGTGCCGAAGCCCACGAGGGCGTCGTGAGGTACAAGCCCAACGCGCACATCCCCGGCCTCGTCGAGAAACTCGAGGACTACCGCAACGTGCGCCAGGCGCTCAACGTCGCACAGAACGAGGGGCGCTCGTCGCGGGATCACAGGATGGCGGTCTACGGCGCGGCCGTGCGGCTCTGCGACGAGCTCGACCTCGCCATGTTCGGGGTGCTGCTCCGCGACACCGACGACGACACCGACCCCGAGCCCCAGGCCGAGCCCGTGCCCGTGTGCCTCGGCGACGCTGCCGGCTGCCTGACGACGACGCCGGAACGCGACGACCAGCGGCAGGTCGGCGAGATCATCGACGAAGACCTGGACCACGGCCAGGCGGCCGACGTCCTGCGCGACGGCGAGGCCGTCCAGGTTGACGGCGAGGCCGAGCCCGGACTGGTCGCTGGCGTCCGGTCTTGCGGGTCGGTGGCCGTGTGGATGGGTGACGGCCGCCTGCTGATCCGGCCGCTGTCCAAGCTCACCGCCCACGGCTGGCAGGCCGGCGTCGGCGGTGAGATCACCTACACGCCCGGCGACACCATGCGCGGCGCCCTTCACGACGTGGGGATCGTGCTCCGCGAGACGGTGCCGGCCGACAGCGCCGATCAGCCGATCAAGGGCGAGGACAATCGCGTATGGCTGGCCCACAGAATCGAAGATCGCGACGATATCCGCGTGATCCACTTCGTCAGCACCGAGCAGATCCACGTGGCCAGCGGTGACCCGAAGGTTCGCGCGTCCTGGCGCGTCGACGTGGAGGACGTCACCGACGAGGTGTCCCTGCCGTTGTCCGACCGTGTGTCGCTGCAGGACGCCACCGCCGTCGCCCAGACCGTTGACGCATGGCTGGAAGCGGCAGGGGTGCCGTACCGGTGCCTGTTGACTCACCCGGAAGGCAGCCCGACCGGGTGGCGCCGCGCGTACCTAGTGGCCGACGACACCAGGCCCTCCAAGGGTGACCGCGAGCCCGTCCAGCCGATCCCCGTCGAACCTGCCGAAAATGCCAAGTCGTCGTCTAGTGAAACACCGGCCGAAGATGGCTGGGAGACTCTCGCGGCTCGCAAGAGCGAGGTCAAGGTCTCCCCGTTCTTCGACCTGTTCCTCCCACGGAAGCCGTCATGAACGCCGAGACCCCCATCACCCTCACCGTGCCCTACCACGCGGTTCCGTCGCTGCTGCGCATGGCCATCATCGACATCAACCCCGAGCTCCACGCACTGTGGGTTCGCGCCTTCGACAAGGCCGTCGCCGAGGCGAGGGAGGCGGAAGAGCCCGACCCGTGGCGGTACGAACCACCGCCCGCGACGTCATGGCGGACGGCCACGCCATCGGCCAGGGTGCGGCAGCAGCTCGAGGAAGGGCACGACTCCGTCGTGGAGGTGCTCCCGGAGCCCTACGACGTCTTTGCGGTGTACGCGGACAAGTTCCCCGACCCATCGGAGCTTATCCCCCTCCGGCGTCGTCGGTGGATGCGGACGGCCATCCGTACCGACTACTGCGGCGGCCACCTCACCCGGATGGTCACCGACTGGGTCTACCTCGTTAGAGAGGAGGCCTGACCGATGCAGACGACCCACCGCGACCTGTGTCGTCGAGCCGCTGCATGGCTCCTCAACCTGCAATGGTGTCGAGTCGCCGGCTACGAGATCGGCGGCGGCGGCGGCGTCCTCGACGCGGTTGGGGTCTCGAGCCCGGTGGACGAGCGAGCGGGCGAGGCCTACCGTGCGGAGCGTGAGCGCGTGTCTCAAGAGTGGCAGGACGCGCTCGAACGGTGGAACACCAACGGCCGGAAGGGACGACGGCCTGGTCTCAACAACCGATGGGGAGTCGAGCCCGACCGGGTTGGACGGCCGCGCATCGTCGCCGTGGAGGTGAAGCGGGCGCGCTCCGACCTGCTCGCGGATCTCCGAGTGGGGAAGATGCTGCGGTACGAGAGCGTCGCGAGCGAGTGCTACCTGGCATACGCATCGGAGTGGAGCCCCGAGACGACGCAGGAAGAGCGGGACATCGTCACCGTCGAGGAGTTGGCAGAGTTCGGGCTGCCGTCCCACTGGGGTCTGCTCCGCATGAGCATCCACCCCAACCAGGTCTACACCGGGTTGGTGCGTCGAGCTCGCCGGCATCGTGACGCAGACCTGTCCGAAGTGCGTCTATGGACCTACCGCGTGGGGGCTTCGCTGGCCTACCGATCGGTTCAGGTCTCGTCGCCCGTGTCCGAAGAGGCCGAACCAGAGAACGAGAGCCCGGACTACACTGAAGCGTGAGCGGAAACCCCATGCAGTCCAAGAATTCCCGGAAACCCCATGCAGTCTCTCGTCGCAAGCGATGCGGCGCGATGACTCGCAGCGGCAACCCCTGCAAGGGTTGGGCGGTCGCTGGATCGAACCGCTGCAGGATGCACGGGGGAGCTCCAGGCACCGGCCGCCCCCCCACGCACGGCCTGCACAGCAAGCGGTTCAAGAAGCTCACGGCCGAGGGCAACGATCGGATCGCGCAGCTCCGGAAGGAGCCCGACCTGCTGGACGCCAGGCACCCCGTCGCGGTGGCTGCGTTCATGGTCGAGGAGGCCGACTGGAACATGGAGGATCTCGAGTCGGTCAAGGTGCTCGTGCGCCTGGTCGACCACTGGGGGAAGAAGCAGGAGTCGGCGGTCCGTCAGAGCAAGACGGCCGAGGTGCTGACCGCGGCGGTGCTACCGGCCGTGCAGGGGCTCGTGCTCCGCATGGTGGAGCTGGCCCGCAAGCACTTCGGAGCTGACGAGGCCGCGCTGGCCAAGTACCGAGAGGACCTCGTCGACGCCGTCAAGGCGATGGTGGCCGAGGTCGACCGAGCAGGGGCGCTACCGAGCACGGAGGGGTGATGAGCATGACCGCCTACGAGGTCTGGATGCACATGGGAGCTCGACAGTCGTTCTGTCGGTGGCGCCGGCCGCTCTGGTTCTACTGGCCCAACGACTTCACGCCGTCTCAAGTGGATGAACTGCAGCGGGAGTCGACCCCGTAGTGGACCCAGAGCAGGCCCAGCAGCAGTTCAAGCTCATCGCCGCGGCGATCACCACCACCCTCGGGTCGGTGGATGCTCCGCTCGACCCCTGCGACAACGTCTACCGGTTCATCCAGCACTACAACCTGCTCTTCGACGGGCAGGTCATCGACTACGAGGTCGCCTACAAGCACCTCCGCGAGATCGCCGAGGACATCCACCCGGTCATCACGCTCATGGCCGGCGCGCAGACGGGCAAGTCCGTCCTGCTCATGATCAACCTGCTGCGGGACGCCGTGATCTACTGGGGGCAGATGCTCGGGTACTACTTCCCCGACCAGCACCTCCCCCGCGCGTTCTCCACCAGGCGCTTCGCTCCCTTCGTGCGTCAGTCGCCCATCATCGGCCCGTGGCTCGGCAAGGCCACCAGCAAGGGCAAGGGGCAGGACGCGGTCTTCACGAGGACGCTCGGACCCACGACCATGTTCTTCCTCACCGTCGCCGGCCGGAGCTCGACGGAGGGGCTCCCGATGAAGGGCGTGTACTTCGACGAGGTGCGCCGGATGCAGCCGGGCGACATCGAGCGCGCGATGGAGCGCACCAGTGCCCAGGTCATGCCCCGGGACATCAAGGTGTCGACCGCGTTCTACCCCGAGAGCGACATCCACAAATACTTCCTCGAGGGCGATCAGCGGTGGTTCCACACCATCGGCGGCTGCAACTGCAAGGACGGGGTCATCCTCTCGAGGCGGTTCCCCGACTGCATCGAGGACCTCTCGAACGCGACGACGCGCGTGCTGCGCAAGGTCGAGCGGGCCTACGACAAGGCCGGGCTCCCGTACCTGGGGATGCTCCCGGCCGACATCGAGCGGTACGGCCAGGCGGTGTACCGGTGCCCGGTCTGCGGCGAGCTCATCGTCGACCCTCGAGACGGCTACTGGGTGCCCGAGGTCGAGAGCAACTACCCGCACAGCTACCAGATGCCGCAGATGCTCTCGCCGACCTACTCGGCAGCTCGGGTGCTCTACAAGCACGAGCACAGCGAGGACATCCAGGAGTTCTACAACTCCACGATCGGCATCCCCTGGATCGACCCCGAGACCCAGCCGGTGCGCCCCGAGCACTTGAAGGCCTGCGTGCGGACGGGACTGCGCTGGTGGGCGAACATGAGCGAAGCCTGGCGTCGGAAGCACGCGCACAACTGCGCGATGGGGGTCGACGTCCAGGCCGGCTACAACATCGTGGTCATCAAGAAGCTCGCGCCCAACGGCAAGTTCAGGACCGTCCACCTCGAAGTCGTCCACGGCGACGACCCGTGGAAGCTCACCGCCCGGTTCATGGTCGAGTACGACGTCCGCATCGCAGTGGTCGACGGCGAGCCCCACTGGAACGAGGCCTTCCGATTCGTCAAGGCCTTCCCTGGTCGCGCCTGGGTGGCGGACGAGACCGACGGCAAGGTCGGCAAGATGGTGAGCTGGAAGGACCTGTCGAAGAACAAGGACCAGCGGGGCGACGAGACGCGCTTCAAATACGGGGTGACCATCCACCGCACGAAGGGCCTGCGCTGGTCCCTGGACCGGTGGGTCAAGGGGCTCAACGAGACCCCGCACCCCACGAAGCTGGTGCAGCGGCTCCCCGTCCAGAAGGGCAAGGTGCGGCTCACCTCGGGTCTCCGTGTCGGCCGGTGGCGACCCACGCCGATCTGCCGCGACGTCTACTGGCCCCACATGCAGGCGGTCGCGTTCCGGAAGATCTACACTACGGAGGAAGCGGAGCGGCAGGGCCGGTATCAGTACCGCGCCGAACACGTCGCGATCGACCCGCACTTCGCACATGCTGATATGTTTGCGGACGTGGCACTGGCTAGAATAGGGAAGCCGCGACTCCAGGGGTAACATGCCGATCACCGAGTCCAGCCGTCGTCTCGTTCACCAGCTCGAGCAGCGCCGGCCTGCCGAACGCGAGATCCGGCTACCGGCAGCCCTGGGGCCGACCATCCGCAAGGTGGCCGACCCCGTCGCCAGTGTCGAGGACGTGATCGGCCGGCTGGACTACGGCGAGCCAGTGGGTCGAGCTCCGAATGGGTGGCTGCAGAGCCAGGCCGGCAAGACCGTGATCCGGGGGATGCGCCGCTGCTGCGTCTCCGTCATCCAGCGCGTCGACTCGATGCTGCACCACCTCCCCCCAGTCTCCCGCCATCAGTGCGGGACGTGCGGCTCGATCTGGGAGGTTGACTACCGTGTGAGAGAGGAGCGACACCATGCCTGAGAAGCCCCCGCCCCTGTACGGACCCGACGGCAAGCTCATCGAGGCCGACAGCATGGAGGAGAGCGGCCTCGACTTCCTCGCGAAGCAGGGCGTCACCCGCAACGACCGCGGCGACCTGGTCATCCCGACCGACGTGATCAAGCGGATGCGCTCGGACCGCCTGCGCGACCTCACGGTGTCGACCGTGCCCTCGGTCCCCAGGCACATGCAGCGGGACGCTGGCGGCGTCGGTGTGAGAAAGGGGTTCAACAAGTTCGAGACGTTCTCTCTGGAGCTCCTCCGCAAGCTCCGCGAGCGGTCGCCGATGCTGCAGGCGATCCACAGCGCCCGCCACTACCAGGTGCGGCGGATGTCGAGGCGGTGGGGTGGCCGGAAGATCGACGTGGGATGGCACCCGGTCCACAAGGACCACCAGGACCAGGGCGCCAAGATCCCGGAGGGGTTCGAGAAGTACATCGCCAAGGCCGAGACGATGCTCGAGAGGCCGAGCCACCGGTACTGCCCGACGATGGGGCAGATGATCACGCAGCTCGAGGAGGACCTCCTCACGATCAACCGGCCCATCGTCGAGAAGCTGTACTCGATGTACGACAAGAGCCGCGTGGTCGGCTTCCGGCCGGTGGACGGCGCGATCGTCTGGCCGACGATGCTGTGGATCGAGAAGTGGATCGCGGACACCCCGCAGTGGCACGGGGGCTTCAACCCCGACGGGCTCTCGAACGAGGAAGTCATCGAGCTGGCCTCGGAGGCGGCCGGCTGGGACCTGTACGGCGTGCCCTACTGCCTCGTGCGCGAGGGCGTGCTCGAGGGCGTGTACCGGGCAGGGAAGCTCGTGGTGGCCCCGATCGTGAACCGGACCGACATCAACGTCGCCGGCTACCCGCCCAGCCACGTCGAGCAGGCCATCGAGATCGTGCTCAGCTACATCAACGCCTGGGACTACAACGCCACGTTCTTCACCCGCGGGCTCATGGCCGAGTTCATCCTCGGAGTCTCCGGCGACGTCCACGACGAGGACATCCACGCCTTCGTGGACATGCTCCGCGAGAGCGCGCAGGGCGTCCGTCGAGCTCACCAGCCCCCGGTCATGCCGCTACCGGTGGACGGCACGCTGCAGAAGATCGACCTCAAACCGAACAACCGCGACATGATGTTCGAGCTCTGGATGTCGGTCCTCTCGAGCCTGTGCGCCGCCATCTACCGGATGGACATGAGCGTCGTGAACATGAAGCCGTGGGACGGCGGTAGTGGCTCGAGTCTCTCGGAGCCGAGCCGCGAGATGGAGATCGCGCTTGCCAAGGAGGAGGGGCTCCAGGGCGACCTGCAGCACCTCGCCGACACGGTGTTCGACCCGCTGCTTCGGACCATCCACCCCGACCTGCGGCTGAAGTGGGAATTCGGGGACTACGACCCGAAGAAGGAGGCCGAGCTCTACGAGGTGCGTGCGCGCACCAGCATCACCCGCAACGAGGTCCGCGTGGCCGAGGGGCAGATGCCGATGGGGTTCTACCTCTCCGACGACGAGTACCAGGAGGCCTCTGAGGAGGACAAGCAGAAGTTCCACGACAACCTCTGGAACATGCCCACCGACCCGTCGTTCGCCTCGAGTTACATGCAGGCCAAGATGCAGGAGCAGATGGCCGACCAAGAACAGCAGCCGCAGGACGACGGCTTCGGTGCCGCCCCCGACGAGGACGTCGACGGCTTCGGTGCGCCCCAGGGCGGCGAGGACGACGGCTTCGGTGGCGGCCCGGGGCAGGGCGCTAGCCCCTTCGGACAGCCCCCTGGACAGGAGGGCGGCGGCCCAGCAGGACAACCCCCAGGACCGGGCGGCCCCATGCAGAAGGGCACCCGTGATCGCATCACCGTCTACGTCGAGGAGAGCTGAACATGGTGCTCAAGGACTTCAACGACCAGCCTGCCCAGGTGCAGGCCGACCCCGCGCAGGGCGTCTCTCGCTCCCCCTTCGGCGGCAAGAAGGGCGTCTGGCTCGTTCTCCGGAAGGAGATCAACGCCGACGAGAGCGCGCCCACCACGAAGCTGCAGTGCATCCAGGCCCCGACCTACGAGCGCATGAAGTTCGCGGTCGAGGTGCCCGCGGGCGTCACGGCCTACACCGTCCACATCGGCCGGTGGATCGAGACCGAGGACAAGGGCCAGGCCATCGACGGCTGGTTCGAGGAGCAGGTTCACTCGAAGAACGTCTCGGCGACGTTCGACGTGGAGCTCGCTCGTGACCCGGTCGGCATCTACGTCGACAACATCGTCGGCACGCCCGCCAGCTCCATCCACATCCTGTACCAGCGCGCCTCTCAGAACCCGACGTGACGCATCGGTGTGCCGTACACGGTGAGCTCGATGACAACGGAGAGGTCCGGCTGGCGACCAACATCCGGACGCTGGACCCCTGCCTCCACGGAGCCGTCATAGGGGCGCTCGCGACGCACGCCGGATACGACCCGGTGCCGCTCCAGAAGGCTCTAATCCCCCGTGGTGGCAAAGGGTGGGATGCCCGGTGGCCGGACCTCCCCGTTCTCATGCTCAAGGCCAGGATGGACTGGGACCGGTGGGGTACCAGGCTCGTCGAGGCGATCCACGAGCTCCTCGAGGGGGGCAATCTGCTCCCGATGTCGGCCGAGGTCGAGGCCGAGCTGGCGACGCTCCTCCGCGAGCACGAGGTCGGGCTCGTGGCCCAGTTCTCCGGCCAGGTGCTCGACCAGCGCATCGTCAAGGCCTTGAAGGCCAGCGGTGACGTCGACGAGACGAGCACCATCGAGCTCGCCTTCCGTCTCGGGCTCGACGAGGACCCGATGAAGCCGGCGACGCCGAAGAAGACGAAGCCGACACTGCGCCAGGTGGTGAAGCGCGCCATGCGCGTCGAGGTCACGCCCCAGCAGCGCCAGTCGATGCGGTACGCCCAGCGCCAGGCCGGGATCTACATGCGCAAGGCCGCATCCGAGGTCGAGGTCGGTGCCGAGCGCACGCTGAACGAGGCCGAACAGTCGGTGGTCCGCGAGACCATCACCGATGGCGTCGAGAAGCGGTGGGGTTCGAAGCGACTGGCTCGGGAGCTCCGCGCCGCGTGCAAGGACAAGCCGGTCCTGCAGAACAACATGGAGCGGGTGGCCCGCACCGAGATCGCCTTCGCTCACTCGCACGGGGCGTACCGGCGTCTGAAGGCGCAGGCGCTCGCGTCTGGAGACAAGGACCCCCAGGTCTACAAGCTGGTCTCCCCGATGGCCTGCACGGAGTGTCGGCGCATTTGGGGGCCGTCAGGGGCGCCAATCCGATATAGACTGTCGGCAATCGAAGCGCGGGACGCAGCAGGCGGAAACTTCAACCTCAAGCGAGATGCGTGGGGTCCGGTCATCGGTCCCGTCCATCCGCACTGCACCGAAGGTCCGCTGTTGTACTTCCACGACGTCATCTGGGATGCAATCCAGGAAGCTCGTGAGCAGTACAAGCGGTACTACGGGGGCTGACGATGGCGACAAAGACAGCCGAGGCGAGAGCCCTCCTCACGGTCTCACCGGACACCGACGATCCGCCGATCTGCTCCCTGGACACCGGGGAGCTTCCGAGCGCGTTGCCCGACTTGTCCGACTTCCGGATCTCGACGGTGCAGATGGCCTGGTCTCCCGCGAACCAGACCGACCTCTCCATCGAACAGTCGAACAACGTGGCCGTGCTCCTCCTTGCCGACCAGCCCTTCTCGCTCCGATACAAGGCCGGCGAGACCCTCCTCGAGAACCTCCGCGCACACCTCGTCTGGGCGCACGACCTAGACACGGCGGTCATCAGCGAAGAGCCGCTGGTCTCGACCGGCCCCAACGAGACCAACTTCATCTTCGTCTTCATCGACAAGCCGTGAGGTAGAGCATGGCCACCAAGACCGCGACCCTACAGCTCATCCTGGCGCTTCTGGCCGATGTCGGAGAGGCGGCCCTAACCGAGATCAATTCGGCCGATCTGCCGTTCACGATCCCGGCGCTACAAGGGTTCACGACCCTGCTCCACACCGAGCTGCAACTCGCGTCTGGCGCCACCGACCAGGCCGTCTCGTTCACCGACGCGGTCGGCATGTTCATCGTCTCCGACGAGCCCTTCAAGCTGCGCCTTGCGGCCGGTGAGGAGCAACTCGACAACCTGCGGGCCTGGATCGTCTGGGCAGACGACACGGCAGACGGCATCCACCAGACCAGCGTCCTGCTGTCCGGGAATGGGTTGACGGCCGCCAACATCACCACCTACATCATCGAGAAGCCCTGATCCCGACTTCCTCTGGAGGAACCAACCATGCAGACCGCTCTTTCGACCAAGATCAAGAACGTACTCGACGGTGCAAACGGCCGTCCCTCCCCGATGGCGGCCCTCGCGGCCTCCGTCCTGCTCGGCACGCGCCTGAACGACCTGGCGTCGCTGGCCCTGACCACGAACGGCAACGGCGCCAGCATGATCGGCGTCGAGGACTCGGCCGCCTACTTCACCGGCACCACCGTCGAGGCGGTCCTCGCCGAGCTCTACGTCGCGGCCACCTCCGCGGGCGCGGACACCTTCACCGACTCCGCGGCCTGGTACGCCACCGACACGGTCAACGCGGCCTACGCCGAGATCGCCGCGGCCATCGGCGGCACCGACGGCGTCACCCGCCCCTACACCAACGACAACGTCGTCGCGGACGACGAGGCCCTGGTCACTTCCATCGACAAGCTCGACACCGCCTTCGGCGACCGTGCCTACACCGACGACAACCTTCTCGTGGACGACGAGACCATCACCGCGTCGCTGGACAAGCTCGACCAGGCGTTCGGCAAGATGATGTGGACCATGCCGGTGCTCGGCACCTGGGCAGCCGACGGCGACGGCGCGGTCACGAACGGCGGCGGCACGGCCGGCGCTGCGGTGGCCGACCTCACCCTGACCAACCAGGGCGCAGCCTACGCGAAGGCTTACGACGTCACCGACGCGGCGTTCCTGAACGTGGCTCTCACCAGCGGGTTCTCCGACTGGACCGCGAACTACCAGGTCACCCCCGACGCGGCCACCGAGGAGATCGGTGACTACGTGGCCTTCGGTGCCGACCTGCCGTTCGCCGAGATCGGGTTCAACCTCACCACCCCGGCGACCTGGGGCGGCGACGGTGGCGTCTGGGAATACTGGAACGGCGCCGCCTGGGTCGCGATCCCGGCTGGCACCTTCTACGACAACACGGACACCACGGACCAGACGACGGGACTTCGAGCCTTCCAGCAGGCCGGCTGCCTGACCTTCTACCCGCCGTCCGACTGGGCCACGACGACCATCGACGGCCAGCTCGCGTACTTCATCCGCTACCGGGTCACGGCCGCGCAGCTCACGCAGGCGGCTGTCCTGAACAGCGTGCAGCACGACATCATCACCCCGACCGACGGCTGGCCGGTGCCCCACAAGGGCGTCGTCAACTCCATCCAGCTCGAGGACGGGGCGACCACGCTGCACACCGCGGCCGACGTCAAGTTCTTCCTCATGAACACCACGACCGGCGTGGTGTCGGCCCTCAACACGTTCCCGCAGGACCAGCGCCGCGACTACTTCAACGCCGGCGCGATGGCGGTCGACGACGGTGACGTGCTCGCGGTGTACATCGTCCAGGAGGACGGCACCAACGAGGTCACCAACGCGATGCTGTCTCTCGAGGTCGCCTACAGCGACTAGCGCGACCTCCCCGGCCGGAGGCCCTGATAGTGGGTCAGGGTCTCCGGTCCTGACGCCTGGAGTCGCGCTATGCCCTGGAAGAGCATCGAGGACGTGCCCGCCAGCCTGAAGTCGCTGGATCTCGCCACCGCGAACAAGTGGGGCGAGGTCTTCGACGCGGTCAAGGCCGAGGGCAAGTCGCCCGAGTCAGCAGCGAAGATCGCGTGGTCCACCGTCCGGAAGATGGCGAAGGGTCGCCGTCTTGCCGTGCGTGTGTCTGGACTGGCGAAGGCCCGACAGGACCGTCTGCCAGGCGGTGCGGCCGACGACGTCGACCACGACGAGCTCGACCAGGACGCGCTCGAGGACGGCACCGAGCACGAGCTCGAGCACACGGACGACCCCGAGCTCGCCGAGGAGATCGCGGCCGACCACATCGTCGAGGAGGGCGACGACTACTACGACAAGCTCGAGGACATCGAGAAGGGTGGCCCGGGGCTGGCCCTGCTCCCGTCGAAGTCGAACCCGATGGTCAAGCGGTGGCAGCGTCCGGACGTGCCCAAGCGCGACGACGACCACGACGACGGCCGCGGCGAGGAGATGCCGGTCGACTTCCGCCGCGGCAGCAAGTACCGCCACCCGCTGTTCCACGGCAGCGACACCGCGATGCCCAAGGGGCACAGTCTCCGGCCCGACGTCGGCGGCGAGTATGGCATCTACCTGTCGCCCAAGAAGCGGTACGCGCGCATGTACGGCGACCACACCTACGAGGTCTCCGTCTCGGTGAAGAACCCCAAGGTGGTCGAGGGCAAGTACGAGATCAGCCCGCGCGACCTCACGAAGAAGGACATCGAGAAGCTGAAGGCCCAGGGCTACGACTCGCTCGTGGTGACGTCCAGCGACCTCGCCGGCGCCAGCGAGGTCGTGCTCTTCGATCCCGAGCAGGCCTGGGTCAACGAGGGCCGCGGCATGTACAAGGGCGACCAGCAGGGGCTCTTCGGCGACGTGAAGAGCCACGTCCGGAAGACGAAGAAGGGCAAGGTCGCAGTCGTCAAGCGCCACACGCGGAAGAAGAAGGGGCGGAAGCAACAGCGCCTCACCCCGTCTGCTCCCGGCCTCACGATCCTCCGGATGGGGATGGGGCGCGACTCGATGACCATGCTGTGCCTCGTCGCCGAGGGCAAGCTGCTCGTCGACGGCAAGGCCATCGGCCCCGAGGGGCTTGACGCGGCCGTCTTCACCGACACCGGCAACGAGTGGCCCCACACCTACGAGCTCATCCCTCGCGTCCAGGAGTTCTGCGACGAGCACGGCATCCGCCTGATCATCCAGCGCAAGCCGACCCCCGACGCGATGAACACCTGGAAGGCGAAGGTCCACGAGATCCGCGAGGGGATGTGGGAGGTCAAGGCGCCCGCGAAGCCGATGCGCGAGGAGCGCAAGAAGCTCCTCTCGGAGAGCAAGCGCCTCAACAAGCGCATCGAGGCGAAGCGGACCACCGACGAGCAGCGAGAGGAGGCGCGCGCCAGGCTGGGAGTCATCGACACGCGCGTCGCGGAGCTCGACCACGAGATCAAGGCCATCGAGGACCAGGCCAACCCCTACATCCAGCAGATCAAGAAGGTTCCGAAGTCGTGGCGACGTGACGAGGACACCATCGACGAGCGGGCGGAACGAGGCGGCTACCACCTCCGGCCTTCGGTGATGGAGGACTACGCGAGCAAGCGCACGATCTGCGCGATGAACGACCCGGGCTGCACGCACAACCACAAGATCGTGCCGAATCGGCAGCTCATCAACGACCTCTCCCGCGAGAAGTGGGGCGTGGGCAACGCGGCATGGGGCAACGCGGTCCGCCGAGGGGATCGGAAGCCTCACCGGATGCTGATCGGGTTTGCGGCGGATGAGACCCACCGGATCACGCGAGCCGAGGATCTCGAGAAGAGAGGAGCCGGCCCGGACTTCGAAGCCGACTTCTACCCCCTCGTCGAGATGGGGATCGACAAGGCCGGCGAGCAGGAGGTGCTCGAGCGGCACGGGTTCGGCGACGTCATGAAGTCGGGCTGCTTCATGTGCAAGTGGCAGCCTGCGAGCTGGTACTGGGCACTTCGCGAAGTCAGCCCGGCCAGCTACCAGCGCGTCGTCGACTACGAAGAGCGAGCTCGAGCCCGCAACCCGAGCCTCACCATCTTCAAGGGCCAGGGCATCGACGACGTCGTTGAACAGTGGCGTCAGAAGCACCCGCGGGCGACCGTCCAGGAGGTGCTGCGCAAGGAGTACGCCTCCGACGTGGAGGACACCGACCTCATGGAGAAGGGCCGCCCCCTGCACGACCTGGCGCCGGTGTTCCGCCTACTCATCCGTCGGATGCTGAAGGCCGAGCAACTCGCCATGTTCACGAAGGAGAGCACGGCGCGTCGAGCTCGGGTGCGTCAGCACGCCCGCGTCCGTGGCGGCAAGGCCTCGATCGTGAAGTCACACGAGCGGGGCACGAAGGGGCGCCAGTACGTCGCCTTCACGCCGCACCCGCAGAACCGTGGCCCCGACCAGGTCGGACCCATGCACGTCACGATGTCGATCGACGAGGTCGACGACGCGATCCGCCACATGCCCGAGGAGCACTGCTGCGTCTTCGCGACGGACGGCCGGCAACTGTTCCGGGGCTCGCCGGTGACGACGAGGGCGTGGAGCCCGGAGTCTGACCCGAAGCACGCCTGCGCCATCGACCCCGCCTTGACGAGGCGGCCCGAGTTGACCGCAGGCGGCTCGTTCACGCACAACCACCCGGGCGGGTTCCCGTTCCCGAGCCCGCAGGACATCGGCTCGGCGACCCAGATGGTGATCAGGGAACTGCGGATCGCGGTGCCGACCGGCACGATGATCTTGACGCTCGACTACGAGGTCCGTGGTCGCATGGGGCCTCTGAGCTTCATTGAGACGCTGCGGGCCAACGCCGCGTTTTTCGCCGAGAACGACATGAACAGGCACATCCGGGAGTCGGGAGGCAACCCCGACACCGGCGACATCACGGGGTACACCGATGAGAAGTGGAAAGAGTTTCTCCTCGACCGATGGCGGCAAGAGATCGCCCAGGCCGGCACCGTCATCGACGCGCCCGTCGCCTTCGAGTGGCGACCCAATCGTGATCGACGAGAAGGAAGAGATCGAGCTGGCCCCCAGCTACAGAGGCTTGCCGCGTCCACGCTGGGAACCCTCGGACTTCGAGTCATCCGACTGACCAAGGCCGAGCAGCTCGAGCTCTTCGGCCCGTCGACGGTCAAGGCGCACACCAGGCGGACGAAGACGAAGGTCGCGATGGTGAAGCAGCACCAGCGCGTCCGCGCCCGCAACCGGCGCGGCGAGTTCAAGATCCACGGCCCCGACGACTACGAACAGGACGCCGGAGACGCCAAGAGGCCCCGCGATCGGAAGGCCTGGCTCGAACGGTGGCCCGCCTACGACCACGACCAGCGAGAGGCCGCGAAGCTCAACGTCGGCGACGAGTTCGAGCTCAACCTGCACGGATCGAGTTGGGCGCCCAGCAAGGACGTGAAGCGGACGGCAACGGTGAAGGTGGTCGGCGAGTGGTTCAAGCACGGCGGCGACGTCGACTACGCGCTGCCCGTCATGGTGAAGGACCGCCCGAAGCTGCTGATCATGAGGCCCGACTACCGGACCTCGATCCTCATGAACCTCGACAAGAATGGCGCCGAGACGTCGGGCAACTGGGCGCACTTCCCGGTGGTCGACTGGCCGAAGACCACGGCCGACATGCACGCCCGCGCCAGCGTCGATTGGTACACCAACACGAAGAACCCGGGCCGGGGCTACTACCTGCACCTGGTTCGGGCAGAGGACGATCCTCCAAGGTCGTCCAGGAAGGAGCGGCAGGCGCGGGAGTTCACCGAGGAGGTTCGTCGCCGCGAGGACATGACGAAGAAGACCCGGCCGGAGTGGCGTCGACGCATCTTCGACTACCTCCGGACCCATGACTCCTCGACCTTCAACACGATCCTCGTCGACCTCGCCGACATCACTGCGGACATGGGGCACGGTGTCCCTGGCGACGCGCTGTGGGATCTCGTCGAGGCGGGCAAGGTCTACCACACCGACCCGTCGAGACATCCGGTCTGGTTCGCGGTGGCGCCCGACGACAAGCTCGAGCCGATGGACAAGGCCGTCAAGGCGTCTGGAGCTGGCCCGCAGCTCTCGATGTTCTCGCAGGAGAGCAAGCCTCGCCGAGCTCGCGTCGTGGTCCGCGCCCACATCCGCCGAGGGAAGCCCGTGGCGGGGCACACGAAGGCCTCGCCGAAGAGGAAGGCGGGGAAGGTCTACGACGGCGCGAAGCACGCCAAGAAGCTGCGCACGGCCGCGGACAAGCTGCAGCCGAAGATCGACAAGAAGCGCGAGCCTCACGACTGGAACGTCACCAGGCGCCGAGCGTCCATCCAGGCCGGGCTGATCATGGATGCCGAGCGCATGGAGAAGCAGCAGGCCTACCTGCGCACCCTCGCCGACCACGCCGAGCGTGGCACCCTGGACCCGGCGCTGCGGTTCATGCAGACGTTCGCCGCGTTCAAGATACTCCAAAGCGCCAGCCCGAAGTACGGCCACCCCGCCAACGACTTCAACCTCAACCACCTCGCCGAGTTGGCGAAGGACGCACGGCAGGACGCATGGGGACCGTCGTACCACCGGCGCGAGAAGGTCACCGGCGTCGACAAGGACCTCGCGGTGCTCGACCAGGTCATCGCCCGCCAGTCCCCGCCCGATGGCGAGGAGCTCTGGCAGGTCAGGGCGAGCTTGTCTATGCCGGAGATCGAGTCCGTCGAGCGCATCGCCAAGGCGGTGAAGGCCAGCGGCCGGTGGCTCCCGGGCAACATCCCCGACGACATCCGTGACGCCAAGCGGGCGCTCAAGGCCGGCATCGTCGGCGATGAGGCCTGGCACGCAGCCATCGCCGCCTTCAAGACCTACGCGGGCGAGGCCAGGGCACGCTACCAGCAGGGCGACAGCTACGAGAGCCCCGAGGACAAGGAGAAGCGCGAGCGCCTCGAGAGCGCCAAGCTGCTCACCCACAAGGGGTTTTTCCCCACACCCGACGTGCTCTCGCAGCGCGTCGCCGAGGAGGCCGATCTTGAGCCAGGGCAGTTGGTACTGGAGCCCAGCGCCGGGCTCGGAGACATGGCCCGCGTGGTCGAGGCTCACGAGCCGGGCATCCGGCTCCACGTCGGCGAGTTCCACGAGACCCTCCGAGGCGTGCTCGAGGACCAGGATCGCGAGATCGTCTCGCGCGACTTCCTCGCCTACAACCCCGGCCCCATCTACGATCGAATCGTCCAGAACCCGCCCTTCGAGAGCCGCCAGGACATCGACCACGTCCTGCACGCCTACGACCTGCTGAAGCCGGGCGGGCGCCTGGTGTCGATCATCAGCGCCGGCCCCATGTACGGCAACTCGAAGAAGGATCGCGCGTTCCGGACGTGGCTCGACGAGGTAGGGTGGTCCGAGAAGCTGCCCGAGGGCGCCTTCAAGAAGGCCACCCGCTCCACGGGGGTCCAGACGTACCTCGTCGTCGTCGACAAGCCGGAGTGACCATGCGGTTCCTGATCCGTCGAGAGCTACTGAAGGGCGCCCAGGGGGAGCTCTTCTCTGTGCGCCGGCACTACCGACGCACCCCGACGGGGAAGGTGGCAGTCGTCCAGGAGCACCAGCGACAGCGGCCGACGTACTTCGCCAGCGGCTCGAACCACCCGGGGGAGCTCCGCGCGCTCGTGGCCACCGACATCCCGGCCGGGGCCACCGTCGGCGACCTCACCGACGCGGGGCTCGCCACGGTGCTCGAGGAGGTTGCCGAGGGCGACCAGCCGTTCTTCCTCGACAGCGGTGCGTTCCGCGCAGTGAAGGGCGTGCCCAAGCCCGTCGACTGGGACCGGGTCATGGACACCTACCGGGCCGTCTCCGAGCGCATGGGCAGCAAGGCCTACCTCGTCGCTCCCGACAAGATCGGCAACTGGGAGACCACCCGGGCGATGCTGCAGCGGTTCCACGACGAGCTCACCGAGGTCCAGGCCAACGGCGCCAACCTCATCGTCGGACTGCAGGGGCGGCTGGGTGAGAGCTGGGGAGAGGCCACCGCGCTCATGGGCACGGACATCGTCGCCGGCATCCCCGCCAACAAGAGCCCGAAGACGCCCGCCGAGGTCTACGAGTTCGTGCGCGACTTCAAGCCCGCCCGTGTCCACCTCCTCGGCCTGGGGTGGCGGTCGCCCAAGGCCAAGTCCTACATCGAGGCCATCGAGCGGGCGAACCCGGGCACGAAGGTCTCGCTCGACTCCGTCGCGTTCCGAGCTCACGTCGGGCAGGGCCGGGGCATCGCCGAGGCCCTGGGTCCGGTCCAGGAGGAGCACGCGGAGCTTCGTCGCCGCGGCTACACCGAGGCCGACCGCGGCGAGTTCCCTGGCGAGGGGCTCCCGGACTACACCGACGCCATCGCCGAGCCGTCCGCCTGGATGACCAGGGCGGCGCAGTCGCGGGTGGCCCGTGCGGTGGGTCTCGAGCGAGCCGACCGCAAGGCCTGGATGTCGGACCCCGACGAGTTCCTGCAACTCGAGGCGCCCAACGGCGAGCCCTGGTACGCCTGGCCCGACATGGAAGAGGCGCTCGAGGCCGAGTACGACAACGCGGCGGCTGGCAGGGGCGGGTGGGAGACCGCGGCACGCAAGGAGCGATCCCTGCGGGTCGCACTGCCCAAGATCGAGAGGGGGCGGCTGGTATGAAGTTCGCGATTCGACAGTTGGTCAAGGCAGGGCGCGGCGGCGACGTGCAGATCAAGGCGCACCCGAGGGCCGCCAAGTCGGGCCGCGTGTCGATGGTGAAGCAGCACACCAGGCGGGTGAAGCGAGCCGCCGTCGATCGCTATCGTCGTGCTCGAGGGAGTGGCGACACGGTGCTCTGGCGGGCCGCCGATGACCCCGGCATCACTGCCGGCGCGCACCTCACGGCCGAGAGGGGGGACGCCGAGGCCTACCTGGACAACCCGGGCTATGGGGGCGACAAGCTCTGGAGCTACCGCGTCGATCCCGAGAGAACGCTCGACGTCGGCGATGACTTCGAGGATCTCGCGCAGACGTACCTCGACCTGCTCGAAGAAGATGATGCCGATGAGCACTACAGCGTGGTCATGGACATCATGCGTCGGACCCACGGCTACGACCTCCTGCGAGACGAGGGGCTCTCGAACGAGGAGCTCTACGACGAGTTGAAGGGGGCTGCGGCTCACGAGCTCGCGCAGGACTGGAGAGTCAGTCACGGATGGGTGCATGACGTCCTGGAGAACGAGAGCGACGTGGAGGACCTGCTCGCGCAGCACTACGACTGGATTTCGTTCGCTGACAGCTACCCGGAGGACGCGACCACCTGGAAGTATCTGGGCGACAAGGAGATCACGCCCTACGCCTTGCACAAGGGGGAGCAGCTCGCTCTCTTCGGTGGGTTCACCAGCGTCAAGGCCCACCCGCGCGTCACGAAGAGCGGCAAGGTCACCCAGGTCCGCCACCACAAGCGGACGGCCCCCGAGCGGAAGCCGGAACCGTCGCCCGCAAAGTCGGCACCGACTACTGCGCCCATCGAGCAGGAGCCCGTCGAGCTCGACCTACCCACCCGGAAGCTCGGGCGCATCAAGGCCGTCGTCAAGGAGTACGCCAAGCGAGCGGAGAGGCTGGGGATGGAGCCCCCGCGGCTCGAGCTCATCGGCGAGCCCTTCCCCAAGATCATGCGCGTCCCCGACTGGGAGCGCGACGAGCGTGGCGAGATGACACGCGAGATCCGGGTCAACCACCAGCGCATCCGCATCGACGCCCCCGAGTTCAAATACGGCGACCACCAGCTCGTCGGCAAGCTCACCCCGAGCGGCGACCGCAACCTGGTCAACGCCACGAGCCAGCACGTCGTCCCGCCGATGTTCATGCACACCGGCATGAAGTGCGACCACTGCGGCACGACTCGAGGGCGCAAGACCTGCTACGTCCTGAAGGACCGGCGCGATGGCCGACACATCCAGGTCGGCGGCGAGTGCCTGAAGGACTACATGGGGCGGTCGGCGGCGGCGGTGGCCCGCGCCGCGGCGCTCATGCTCGAGTTCTTCGAGAAGCCGTGGGACGATCTCGCGTTCCTGCCCGACTGGGAGGACCACGGCGGCGGCAAGCCCCCAAAGGACATGCTCGTGCCGCTGGACGACACGCTGGCCAGGGCGGCTGCGGCCATCGAGATCACCGACGATCAGTGGGTGAGCAAGGACGTCGCCGACTTCAAGCACATCCCGGGCACGTTGGAGGTCTTCCGCGATTTGCGGGACACCGACGTCACCGACAAGCACCGGAAGATCGGCGCTGCTGCGCTCGAGTGGATGAAGACCCTGCCCGCCACGGAGACGGTCATCGAGGAGGAGGTCAGGCCGACCGCCGAAGCGATCGAGCGCCTGGGCGATGACGCCTGGTCGTCTCCATACGACGAGGACTTCGAGAAGGTCGAGAAGAGGGTCGAGAGCGCCGGCACCTACAACGCGAAGCTCCGCACCATCGCCGACGCCGGCGAGCACGAGCTGCGCCACGAGGGCCTCGCTGCGTCAGCGGTCGGCGGCTACTTCCGGCACAAGGCCCACGAGGCTCGCGAGGAGGCGAAGCGCCAGGCCGCGAAGGTGGGGTATCGGGGCAAGCCGGGCGATCGTATCCGCAAGGGCAAGGTCACCGCGGCCGACCGTCGGAAGGGCATCGAGTACCACGAGCCCGAGCTCGTCGAGGTCATCGCCCGCCCGAGCTTCGACCATCAGTACGGCACCACCTACATCCTCATCATGAAGGGCGAGAGCGGGCACACCTACAAGTGGAAGACCTCCAACCCGCTCGCGCAGGGGTTGCTCGAGGAGAGGGGTAAGCACCGCTCGGACACCATGACGGGGATGCACGTCGGCGACCGGTTCTGGATTCGACGCGCAAACATCAAGGACCACGAGGAGTACAACGGCGTGCCCCAGACGGTCCTCACCCACGTCAAGGCCGTCCACGCTCTGCACTGGCCCTTCGACGAGGAGGCCTCTCCGGTCACCTACGACATGCTCAAGGCCGACACCGAGTTCGACACCCCGCTCGTCATCCA
>Ga0180438_10001241_pt1 | contig 45373 bp, 37 predicted proteins | sample SS_ome_12_FD_132455 | JGI IMG/M metagenome (GOLD analysis project Ga0180438, IMG submission 132455) | Hypersaline lake sediment archaeal communities from the Salton Sea, California, USA - SS_3_D_2 metaG | ecosystem: Environmental > Aquatic > Non-marine Saline and Alkaline > Hypersaline >...
GCACGTGCTCCATCGTCTCCAACAGCCGCTGGGCGCGGATCGGCTTGGAGACGTAGTCGTCCATGCCGGCTTCCAGGCACCGCTCGCGATCCCCTTTCATCGCGTGCGCCGTCATGGCGATGATGGGCATGTGGCGCCCACTGCGCTTATCAGACGCGCGGATCTCCGCCACCGCTTCCAGGCCGTCCATTTCGGGCATTTGGACGTCCATCAGCACGAGGTCGAAGTGCTGCGACTCCAGCGCCGCCAGGGCCTCACGGCCGTTGCTGGTGACGACGACGCTGTGGCCCCACTTCTTCAGCAGGCCGACGGCCAGCTTCTGGTTCACGAGGCTGTCTTCGGCCAGCAGCACGCGGAGCGGACCGAGACGGCTGGTCCGCTTGGCGCTGGGCAGGCTGGCCTCGTCCTCCGGGGTCTCGACCCCCAGGGCGAGCATCATGGCGTCGAGCAGCTCGGACTGCTTGACCGGCTTGAGCAAATAGGCGGTCACGCCGAGCTCTTCACAGCGGGAAATGTCGCCCGGGTAGTCACCGGAGGTGAGCATCATGATCACCGTGCTGCCCATCTGGTTGTCGCCCTTGATCTGGCTGGCCAGAGCGAAACCATCGAGTTCCGGCATGTTGGCGTCGGTGAGCACAAGGCGGTAGGGTTCTCCCCTGTCCTGGGCTGCCCGCAGCATCTCCATCGCCGCGCGGACGCCGGAGGCGCTCTCCGGCACCATGCCCCAGTTGCCGAGCATTTCTTCCAGGATGCGGCGGTTGGTGGCGTTGTCGTCGACGACGAGCACGCGGGTGCCGAAGACGACGGCCCGCCGCGTTGTTTCCGGGGCGGGCGTCTGGGCGTCGGCGGCGCGGAAGCGAACGGTGAAATGGAACGTACTCCCCTTACCTGGCTCGCTCTCCGCCCAGATCCGGCCGCCCATCAACTCCGTCAGTTTGCTGGAAATCGCCAGCCCCAGCCCGGTGCCGCCGAACTTGCGGGTGCGGCTGGTATCGCCTTGCTCAAAGGCATCGAAGATGGTGTCCAGCTTGTCGTCGGAAATGCCGCAGCCCGTATCGCGGACGGAGAATTCCAACAGCACCTCGTGGTCGTCGTCCGCGCCGGGAAGGACTTCCAGCACGACCTCGCCGTGTTCGGTGAACTTAATGGCGTTGCCGACGAGGTTGACGACGATTTGCCGCAGCCGGGCCCAGTCGCCGAGGACCACCGCCGGAACGTCGGTCGAGACGCGGCAGGCCAGCTCCAGGCCCTGCCGGTGCGCCCGCACCGCCAACGACTTCATCGTGTCGCCGAGGTTTTCGCGGAGGTCGAAGACATCCTCTTCGAGGCTGAGCTTGCCGGCCTCAATCTTGGAGAAGTCGAGGATGTCGTTGATCACCCCCAGCAGGGCCTCCCCCGACTCGGCGACGACGTTGAGATATTCCCGCTGCTCGGGCGTGAGCTTCGTGTCGAGCACCAGCTCGCTCATGCCGAGGATGGCATTCATGGGGGTGCGGATCTCGTGGCTCATGTTGGCCAGAAACGCGCTCTTGGCGCGGTTGGCCGCCTCGGCGGCCGCCTTGGCCTCGTGAAGCTTCACCTCGGCCAGCTTGTGCAGCGTCACGTCGCGGGAGATGCCGAAGGTGCCGATCACCTCGCCGCCGGAATTTCGCAGCGGCACCTTCGTGGTGGAGACCCAGGTGACGCGATCGTCGGCGCCGGGCTGCTCCTCCTCCTTGTCGACAACGGGGCGGCCGGTCCGCATCACCTCCTGCTCATCGGCCAGGTATTGCCGCGCCTGCCCCTCCTCGAACATGTCGAAGTCGGTCTTGCCGATCGCCTCGGCCGCGTCGGGGAGGCCGAAGTATCGCGCCAGCGCCCGGCTGACGCGAATGAAGCGGCTCTCGGTATCCTTGAAGTAGATGTAGTCGGGCGAATGCTCCATCAAGGTCTTCAGCAGGAACCGCTCGAAGGCGGCCTCCTCTTCGGCTTTCTTCCGCACGGTGATGTCGCGGGAGATGCCGAAGGTGCCGATCATCTCGCCGTCGGGGTTTCGCAGCGGGACCTTCGTGGTGGAGACCCAGGTGACGTGCCCGTCCGGCCAGGTCTCCTTCTCCTCCTTGTTGACGATCGGCTCGCCGCTGCGGATCACTTCCCGTTCGTCGGCCAATGCCTCCCGGGCGTGCTCGGGACCGAAAAAGTCGGCGTCGGTCTTGCCGATCGCCTCGCCCGGATCGGCCAGCTCAAACATCTCCGCCTGCGTCCGGCTTACCCGCAAAAAACGGCTCTCGAGATCCTTGAAGTAGATGTGGTCGGGGGAATTCTCCATCAGGGTGGACAGGAGGAACCGCTCGAAGGCCAGCGCCTCTTCGGCCTGCTTCGGCTCGGTGATGTCGCGGTCGACGCCGCGATAGCCCTGGAAGTTCCCCTCGGCGTCGAAGATCGGCACGCCGTTGGTCTCCATCACTACTCGGCGGCCGTCCCGGTGCAGATTCACGTGCTCCAACCGCACGAACGGCTCGCGCGCGCGGATCACCTGCTCGATCGCCGCCGCCGTCTGGTGAGCGACGTCGGGGGCGAGCAGGTCGAAGGGGGTCTTGCCGACCACCTCTTCCGGTTCGTATCCCAGCAGATCCTTCACGCGCGGACTGGCGTAGGTGAACACGCCTTGCGCGTCGACTTCCCAAATCCAGTCGCTGGTGGTTTCCACGAGCGAGCGGAAGCGGTGCTCGCTGCGGCGGAGCGCGGCCTCGGCCCGCCGCCGCTCCTCGACCTCGCTGTGAAGCTTCTCGGGGCTTTTGAGCGACAGGAAGCGGGGGATCCTCGGCACCAGCAAGACGAGCATGGCCCACACGACCACGGCGGCCACCAGCCGCACGGAGCCGGAAAGTTGGTAGGCCGCCGCCCCACGCGAGACGGCGTCGATCAAGTGCACCAGGCCGTCGGCGAGAAAGAAAACGGCCAGCAGCCAGAAGGCCTTCGGCAGCGGCCGGCCGCGGCGGCGAAGCAGGAAGTAGCCGAGAAAAATGCAGACGGCCAGGCTGCCTGCCCAAATCAACCCGTCGCACACCACCGGCAGCCAATTTTGAACTTGCTGAGCGACGGGCAGCAGAATCGCGAATTCACCCATGGCGGCAGCTCCACGCTGCTACGCGACGTCGATCGAACGCGGCGCTCCGGAGGTCTCCTCCAGACGGCCGCGAAAGCCTCATCCGGTCCGCAAACGCACGAGAATCATTCGTCCACGATAGCCAAGACCCGTTCCCGCCAGACGGCATGTCCCAAAGCGATACGCCTGCAACCGAGGCCCTGCCACACACGGGATGCTCGGTGCCTGTGAACACCCAGAATCGATCCAGAGAAGTCTCGTCGGCAGTCCGTCGTCCTCGCCGAGATTGCCGACGGTTCCATGATAGCAGAACTGTCCGGGGCCGCAAGCAACCCCCCAGGCGCAGAAGGCGGAAAACGGAAGGGGGGAGGAGGGAAAGCGTCGCAAATAACGAAGGCAAGAACCTCATGCCCGGCCGACCAGAAACAGATCCACGCCGAGTCGCTCGGCAGTCACGCTCAGCGAGTGGGGGGGAATGTTGCCCTCGATGCCCAGCCGCTCCAGTTCGTCGGCCGTGCGGTAAGTAAGGTACCAGTTGCCGATCCACTCCATGTAGGCCCTCGTGGGGTTGTGCGGGGCGAAGTTGCCCACCAACAGCAGCCCCCCCTCGGCCAACTGCCGCCAGAACAGCGCGATCATCGCCGCCGCCGTGCCGTCGTCGAGGTAGTCGAACAACCCCGAACAGACGAGCACGTCCGGCCGGCCCAGCACGGCCGCCGCGCCCGTCCATCCCGGCAGCCGGAAGAGGTTCACGCGCTCGCAGCAGAGCGCCTCGGCGGCCACCAGCGGCGCCAACCCTTGCCGGGCGAATTCGAGCGCGTGCGGATCGAGATCGAGCAACACGACCTCAACCTGGCCGCGGCGGTCTTGCGGGATCGCCGCCAGACCTCGCCGCACGTCGATCGCCGGGCCGGCCCCCACGCTCGCGATGCGGCACCGACGGCGGCCGCGCGACAGGCAGTGGGCGGCGATGGCGGCAGCCGTCTGCTCGGTGCGAGAGCGGACCGCTTGCGGCGCGGCCTGATTCTGGAAGTAGCGGTCGAAGGCGCGGCCGAGCGGATGATCACAGCAGATGTCTTCGCAGATACGGCTGAGCATCTCGTAGTCGCCGGCGTAGCCGTGCGGTTTGAATCGGGCGCAGTGCTGGAGCACGCCGAGGTCCAACAACGGCCCGGCGACCCGCCATAGCTCGCCCGACGGCAGGCGGTTGGCCTCGCCCCACGCGCCGGTTGCCGCCAGCCGGGTCATGCAGCGCGAGAGCGCGGCGTCGACGAGCATCTCGGTGAGCACCGTGTCCGTCCAGCCGGCCGTCCGCTCCTCTGCCAGCCGAAGCCGGGCCATCAGTTCTTCTCCGGCCGCGCGGGCTGCGGTCCGCAGCGCGTGCTCGTCTGCCGCCGGGCCGGCTTCGCCTCGATCGCGCCACGCGGGTCCCAAGACCATGGCAACTCCTTGCGAGCAGAAATGGAATGAGTCAGTCGAGACGTGCTACTCAGGTTGCGGCGTGGCGCCGACGGCGACGTCTTTCTTCCAGGCCTCCACGGCTTCGAGCATCGCACGGACCCGCTCGGGGTGCTTTTCGGCGAGGTTATTCTGTTCGCCGAGGTCTTCGTCGAGGTTGTAGAGGCCCACGCCCTTGGCGCCGGGGCCGTCGATGATCAGCTTCCAGGGGCCGTCGCGCATCGCGCGGCCGTTCCAGAAGAGCCGCCGCGCGCCGATCGGCTTGCCTTCGAGCAACAGCGGCGCCAGGCTCACGCCGTCGAGCTTGTGCCCCTCCGGCAGCGGCACGCCGGCCAGATCGAGCATGGTGGGCATGAGATCGAGGCTGATCGCCAACTGATCGCTCGTGGTGCCGGGCCGAATCTTCCCCGGCCACCAGGCGACGGCCGGCTCGCGGTGGCCGCCCTCCCAGTCGCTCCCCTTGAAGCCCCGCAGCGGCCCGTTAGAGCCGTTCTTATTCGCCCCGTTATCGGAAAAGAAGAACACGAGGGTCTTCTCAGCGAGGCCCAGCCGGCCGACCGCGTCGAGAATCTCCCCCACCCCCTTGTCCATCTCCCGCATCATCGCGCGGTAAGCCTCCTTGACGTCCTGTTTCTGGCCCCGCACCTTGTTCGGACCGCGTTCGGGCGGATCGTCGGGTCCCTGGTACGGGCTGTGCACCGCCTCGTGCGCGACGTAGAGGCAGAAAGGCCGGCCCTGGTTCCCCTCGATGAAGCGGACCGCGTGGCTGGTGATCAGGTGGGTGGCGTAACCGTCCTCCTCGACCAGCTCCAGGTCGTGCCACCAGTCGTACGTCTCCATGCGGTCGTAGTGGGAGATGTAGTCGACGTTGCCGCTGGTGTAGCCGCGGAAGGAGTCGAAGCCGTGGTGCACGGGGTTGTAGTTCTTCGTGTAGCCCAGGTGCCACTTGCCCATCAAGCCCGTGGCGTAGCCGGCCGCTTGGAGCAGCTCGGCAAAGGTGACCTCGCTGGTTTGCAGCCCCGCGCGATGGACGGGCAGTTTGGGATCGGCGTTGAGCACTCCGGGGATTCCCGCCCGCTGCTGGTAGCGGCCCGTCAGTAGTCCGGCCCTGGTGGGGCTGCAAACGTTGCCGCTGGCGTGGAAGTCGGTAAAGCGGAGGCCCTCGGCGGCCATGCGGTCGAGGCGGGGCGTGTCGATCCAGCCGCCGTAAGGGCCGGTGTCGCCGTAGCCCAAGTCGTCGGCCAGGATGATCACGAAATTCGGCCCGGCCGCCGCCGGCAAGGCACCCGGCAGCCCGGCCACCAGCAGCGAGCACGCGACGGCGGCTCGGCGGGCGCAGATTCTCAGGGCGATTGAGGTCATGGCGGGTCTCCGTTGGACGTTCGATCGAAGAAAGCGACTCCTCAGGGTGGAACAGCCGGTTCCGCCCCGGTTGCCGCCAGTGTAAACCGAGCCCATCCCGCCGTGCAACGACGGCTCCACGCACGCGGCCGGCCCGAGGGCCCCTTGGCGGGTGGCACCCGACCGCGATCCTTTCGACAACAGAAACTGCTCAGTTGTCCCAGGGGGCTGAGATGCCGGCAGGCGCGGGCTGGAACAAAGAGTCGATTGCCGCCGCCATCTGCGAGAGAGGGCAGAAAAGCAGCATGCGCGGCCGGTTGCAGACGAGCGAGATCCGGCTGATTGTCGCCGGGTGGGACTCCGGGCAGGTTCGGAATGCCCGGTTTCTGGAACAGCCGCATCCGCCCGTTCCCACGATTGAGAACGTGGTAGACCATGCCTGCTTCGATTGCGCGGGCGGTTCGCGGCATGCAAACAGACTATCGTTCCCTGCCGCAGCCGTTAATATCAGTGATGTCCCCTTTTTCCGCCTGATGTCCCCTTTTTCCGCCTCGGAAGGCGCCGCCCATGATGACGACCTCTTTGGCTTTGGCGAGAATCCCAGGGCTCTTTTCCTCCGCAGCGGCAAGGTTCGTCAAGGGCCCGATGGCAACCAACGTGATTTCACCGGGCGCGGCGCTGAGTTTCTCGATAATGATGTGATGCGCGTAGCGGGCCCTATCCAGTCGACGCTGCGGCGCGGGCAGCGTTTGCGACAGGTTGCCCATTCCGTCGGCGCCGTGAATATGCGCGGCGTCTTCGGCCCGTCGGCGCACGGTTGCGCTTCGCCCAACTTCGACGTGCCCGAAGCCGCCAAGGGCGAGAATCTTGCCGGCATTCGCGAAGGTGTGTTCGCTGTGCACGTTGCCGGCTACCGTGGTCACCGCGACAATTTCGGCACAGCCTTGTTTGGCCAGGCTTTGCAGCCATAAGAGAGCGAGAACGTCATCCCCTCCGGGATCCGTATCCAAGAGAATCCTGCGGGGCTCGGCTCGCCCTTCAGCCGCGTCGCTCGCAGTCGTTGTCGAAGCCTGGGCGACTAACACCACGGCCGCGGCCAGTGGCAAGAGACACTGCATAAGTCTATTGGTCATGACGGGTTCTCCTAGATTTGTGGGTCGTCTACAGGTGTCAGGGACTGCGCATTGCACTGCTGAGCATGCTTGGAACACTGCACTTTCACCAACTCACAAAGAATAGCAGACCAGTCGTTTCGCTGGGAAGAAGGTGACAGGCGTTTTGTTCCTCCTGGGAGGCTGTTTCTTGTGAGTTGCTTTGAGAGCGATCGAAGAATAACTTCCTTGTTCCCATGTGGGCCCGGCCTGAAACCGACCCAGGCTCGGAATGGTCGATATCCTGGCATACAGGCCCCCCTGCGTGTCTGGCATGGCGGGGTGGAGACGAAGATCGCCAGATCCGACGAGACTGATTTGCAGATATCGTTGGAGAAGCACTGAGCCGAAAACGAACGATCCCAGTAAGAAAGGCACTCCACCTGACCAGGGGTGGCCCTGATTGCTCGGCTTTGACGGGGAGTGCTTTATTTGTTCATGACCGACGCCGAGGAGAGGCTCGCAGCGACACAGAACTCCCACTATAATCTACTATGAAACCGATGAGGCCGACGATGACATCTGCTGAGAATGGCGAGAAATGACCGAACGTATCAGAATCCAAGCCGGCGGATATGAAGCCGATCTACGTGTTCGCATCGCAGACGCCTGCAAGCGAATGGAGAAGATCCACGAGTTTGGCTCCTACTCGAAGATCACGGTAATGCGCCATTGGCAAAGCATAATCCGGGGAAGGAAAAGGACCGGGTGGCCGAGTACTCCCATTCACTGCCGTCACAGGGGTAAGGCGGGGCAACTCTATCGCTCCGGGCGCCGCTGGACGGTAGACCGGGACTCGATGGCGCGGCTCCTCCCGAACGCCCGATAGAGGGCCGGCATCAAGAGGAGGTTCAGCAGGGTCGAGCTTGCCAGGCCGCCGACGATCACCATGGCCATGGGGTACTCGATTTCGTGGCCGGGGCGATTGCCGGCGATCACCAGCGGCACCAGCCCGAGCGTCGTCGTCAGCGCCGTCATCAGGATCGGGGCCAGCCGCTCTTCGGCGCCCCGCAGGATCAGTGCCGGGCCGAAGGGCATCCCTTCTTGCTGTTCCAGGTGCCGGTAGTGGCTGATGAGCATGATGCCGTTGCGGATCGAGACGCCCAGCACGGTGACGAATCCCACCAGCGATCCGAGCGAGATGGCCCCGCCGCCGAGCCACGCTCCGGCCACTCCGCCGGCCAGGGCAAACGGCGAGCTCACCAGGATCAACAACACGATCCGCCAGGAGTGGAAATCGGTGTAGAGCAGCACCGCGATGCCCAAAAAGGCCAGAATTCCGACCGCCACGATGCGGTTGCGGGACTCGATGCGGGCCGCGTACTCGCCCAAGAACTCGGGATGGTATTGCCGCTCGAACGGCACGGCCAGCACCTTCCGCTCGATCTCTTGGGCCACGCTTCCCAGGTCGAATCCGTCACGGACGTTGCAGGTGACGTCGATCCGCCGCGAGGCGCCTTCCCGCTTGATGCCGTTGGGCGTGGGCGCGATCCAGACGTCGGCCACGTCGCTCAGGGGCACGCGAGCACCGAAGGGCGTTTTCACCAGCAGCTTGGCGAGCGAGCTGAGATCGTTGCGGACCCCGGGCGCGCTCCAGACGGCCACGTCGTAGACCTTCTGCTGGTGGTACACTTCGCCCACCTTGTGGCCCTTGATAAACGTGGTGGCAGCGCGGCGGATCTGGCCGGCGGTAAGCCCGAACGCCCCCGCCGCCTCGGGGCGGAGACGGACCTCGATCTGCGGCACGAGCACCTGCGGCTCGACCTTCAGGTTGGCCACGCCGGGCACGTCGGCCAGCGCGGCCTCGACCTCGTGCGCCTTGTGGCGAAGCATTTCAAGGTCGGGCCCGAAAATGCGGACGACGATGCTCGCGCTGGTGCCGGTCAGCACTTCTTTGATCCGCTCGCTCAAGTACGTCAACAGGTCGCGGTACAGCCCGGGATAGCCGTCGATCGCCTCCTGCACCTTGGCGACGGTGCGGTCGTAGTCGGCCGATTCGTCGAGGCTGATCCAGAGCTCGGTGAACTCGGGCCCGACCACCTCATCGGCCACCTCGGCGCGGCCGGTGTGGGTGCCGAAATTCCGCACGCCGTCGATCGCCAGCAATTCCTCGCCGGCGCGGCGGCTGATCCGCTGCATGGCATCGAGCGAGGTGCCGGGCTTTTCGACGAAGTGCATCAGGAAGTCCGTCTCCTTGAACTTCGGCAAGAACTGCTCGCCCAGCATGGGAATCGCCGCCAAGGGCAGCGCCAGTGCCAAACCCAGCAAGAGCACGGCGAGGACCGGCCGGTTGGCAAACAGCGGCAGCACGCGGCGGTAAGGTGCCTTGAGCCCGCTCACCAGCGGCGCCTCGTGGCGGCGATCGACCCTGCCCGGCAAGAGCAGGATGCTCATCGCTGGAGTGACCGTCATGGCCACGAGCATCGACGCGAAGATTGCCAGCACGTAGGAGTAGGCCAGCGGCCGGAAGAACGATCCAGCGAGCCCTTCGAGGAAGAATACCGGCAGGAACACGAGCATCACAATCAGGCTGGCGTAGACCACCGCGCTTCGCACTTCGAGCGAGGCGGCCAGCACGACGCGGAAGGCCGAACGGGGCCGCTCGGCCGAGCGGTTCAGCCGCAGGCGGCGGACGATGTTTTCCACGTCGATGATGGCGTCGTCGACCACTTCGCCCAGCGCGATCACCAGCCCGGCCAGGACCATCGTGTTCATCGTCACGCCGGCGAAGCGCAGCACCACGGCGGCCGCCACCAGCGAAAGCGGAATGGCCAGCGCGCTGATCAGCGCGGTCCGCCAATCGAAGAGGAAGGCGGCCAGCACCACGATCACGAGCACGCATCCGACGAGCATCGCCTGGGAAAGATTCCGCAGCGCCCGCTCGATGAACGTGGCCGGCCGGAAAATGGTCGAGTCGATCTCGACTCCGGCCAGCGCGGGGCGGAGCGATTCAAGGGCGGCTTCGACGTTTCGGGTGACGTCCAGGGTGTTGCCCCAGGGCTGCTTCTCGACGATCAGCAGCAGGCCGGGGCCGGCGTTGATCACGGCGTCGCCGATCGGCGGCGGAAAGCCCTCCACCACGTCGGCCACGTCGCCCAGCCGCACCGGCGCCCCGCCGCGAAACGCGACGACGGTCTCGGCGAGATCTTCGGGCTGGAGGATCGGCGAAAGGTGCCGCACCGAAAGCCGCTGGTTGGGCGTGTCGAGGAAGCCGCCGCTGGCGACGCTGCTGGCGTCCTCGGCCGCGCGGCAGACCTCGTCCAGCGAGACGCCGTTGGCCCGCAGCCGCTCCGGGTCCGCCAGCACCTGGAACTGGCGGTCCCGCTGCCCCCAGATGGGCACGTTGGCCACGCCCGGCACGGCCATCAGCCTCGGCCGGATCGTCCACTTGGCCAGCTCCGTCAGCTCCATCTGCGAGAGCGTCTCGGACCACAGACCGATTTTCATCACGCGGCTGGTCGCCGACAGCGGCGAGAGGATCACCGGCGGACTGGCGACGCTCGGCAGCCGCGAAGCCTCAACGGCGAGCCGCTCCTGCACGAGCTGCCGCGCCCGCATCAAGTCCGCGCCCTCTTGAAGGATCAGCACCACGGACGAGAGCCCTTGCACCGATTTCGAGCGGATCGTCTCCAGCCAGGAAACGCCGTTCAGGGCGTTCTCCAGCGGCACGGTGACCAGCAATTCCACCTCTTCGGCCGACAGTCCCGGGGCCTCGGTCTGGATTTCCACCAGCGGCGGGGCAAACTCCGGAAAGACGTCCATCGGCATCGTGCCCAGCGTGCGATAGCCCAGAAACAACAGCGCGCACGCCAGGGCGATCGCCAACAAGGGCTGCCGCAACGAGATCGATACCAGCCAGCGCATCATTTGGCGAATCCGAATTCCGTGCCAAACAGCTCAGCCGCCCCCACCGCGACGATGTCGGCCCCCGGCTCCGGGCCGAGGGCGAGCACGGCGTCCGACGCGTCGACGAACTCCACCTCCACCCGCCGCCGCACGTACGTCTGCTCTGCCACCCGTTGGTAGACCCAACTGCCGCCGTGGATGTCGAAGAGGACGGCCGACCAGGGAATCACCAGCGACTCCGCCTCGCCCAGGAGGGTGAGCGTGACCGCCACTTTCTCGCCGGGGTGCAAGTGGCCGTCCTCATTGTCGACGCCGTAGAAGAGGTCGACGGTGGCCGCGTTCGGATCGGCCGAAGGCGGGGCCACGATCGGCCGCGCCTGGCGGCCGGGCGTTTCCGTCGACTGGCCGAAGTCCCGCACGATTGCTTCCGCGGCGGTGTCCACGTCGCGGCGCTGGCCGACGTAGATCGGCACGCGGATCCACATGTTCGCGGTGTTGGCGACCTCAAAGAGCGTCTGCCCAGCCACCACCGTTTCGCCGGCCGCCGCCCCATAGTTGCTCAGCAGGCCGGCCAGCGGGGCCGAAATCACGTGCGGCACGAGCATGCCCGCGTCGGCTTCCAGCCGCGTCCGTTCCAGGAATTCCGCCCTTGCCTGGGCCGCCTCCAGCGCTCTTTGGGCCAGTTGCAGCCGGGCGTCGGCTTCGTCCAGCGCCTGCCGTGTTCCAGCCTTGTCGCGCAACAGCAGCTCGGCCCGATCGTATGCGATCCTTGCCGTGCGGACCTCCACTTCTGCCGACTTGACCTGTTGTTGGGCCTCGATCTGGGATGAGGCCAGCGCGGCCAGCGATTCGGCAAGCTGGACCTGCTCCGCCGAGGTGAGAACCCTGTGTTCGGCGGAAAGCAGCGGCAAGAGCGAGAAGACCGGCTGGCCCGACTCCACTCGGCTGCCAGGCGGAGGGACAACGCTGCCTTCCGGGGCAGAAAGCGTGCCGCCCAACGGAGCGGAGACGATGATCGCCTGCCCCGGCGGGAAGGCCACCTCGCCGCCGAGCGTCCGCCGCCGCCGGACCGGCCTCCGCTCGACCTTGGCCAGCTCGATGCCCACCCGTCGCTCGGCCTCGGGCGTGAGCGTGATGGTGGCCAGTTCGGTTTCGTCGGCCGCTTTGGCAACGGTGGCCGGCGGCGGAGGTTTCGCCCCTTCGTGCGGCCCTTTCGGCCCGCAGCCGAGTGCAGCCAGCAGCACGGTCGCGGCAATGCCCGATGAAAATCGCAAGATCATGGCAGATCCCCAATGGGTTCCTGGGGGAGATCTGGGGAAGCAAAGACCGGGGCGTCGGACTGCAGGTCGAACACGGGCCCTGCGACGCTCCGCTCCACCTCGGCAATTGCCTTGTGGAGTTCGGCAGCCGCCTCCACCTCCCGCAACTGCGAATCGACGAGCTGGTGACTGTTCAGGAGCATCAACAGGAGCGAGGCGCCGCCGTCCCGGAAGGCCTTCTCCGACGTCGCCACCGCTTCCTCGCTGGCCGGACGGATCTCGTCGCTCCACTTCTGGAGGTCTTCCCGGGCCTGCGCCACCCGCCGGTGGGCCTGGCGGACTTCGACCGCTATCTTCTGCCGGAGCGTCTCGCAGCTCCGCTGGGCCTTGTCCACTTCGGCCGCGGCCCGCGCCTTGGCGCCTTGGTTCTGATTCAACAGCGGCACCGTGAACAGCACGCCCGGCCCGGCCTCGAAGCCCTTCTTGCCGCGGCTGTTGGCGTCGGGGAAAACCTTCGTCACGTGCAAGAAGTCCCAGGCGGCGATCCTCGCCCGCTGCTCGGCCGCCCGCAGCGAAAATCTCGCCGCCCAAAGGTCGGGGCGGGAAGCCAGTGCCTGGGTGAGCAGAAACTCCGGATCGGTCGCGATGGCTGCCGGCCTCGGCGGAGCCACGGCGTCGAACTCGATGCCGATCGACCCAACTCCCATCAGGTAGCGGAGCCGCTCCTTGGCAAGCCCCACGTCGTGCACCAGCCGCGCGGCACGCTGCTGTTCGATCAACTGGTCGATGCGGGCAGTCATCAGGTCCAGCTCGCTGCCGCTGCCGGCTCGCAACCTCGCGTCGGCCAGCTCGGTGATCTGCTCCCGCAGTCGGGCGCTCTGCTGGGCCAGCCGCAGACGCTCCTGGGCAAGCACCAGCTCGGCGAAAGCCACGCGGACGTCGCGCACCAGATCCAGCCCGCTCTGCACCAACTGGTTGCCCATCCGCTGCGAATCCAGCTCCGCGGCAGCCAGACGGGCGGGCCGCAGCCAGACGGCCTCCAGCGGCACGTTCAGCGCGAACTCAAGCTGCTTGACCCCCACCGGAAACATCGCGGAGAATTCCGGGTTGGCCAGTTGCCCGGCCTCGATCACCGCCGCCCGCGAAAGCCCTAAGTCGGCCAACAGCTCCCGATACTCGGCGTTATTCCAGAGGGCCAGGGCCACCGCCTCCCGCTCGGTAATGCCGTCCTCCACGTCCACGGTCGCCGGAATGGAGGGCTCGCCGGGGCAGGTCTCGGCCGGCAGGCGGTGGCCGGTCCGACTTTCAATCTGAGTGGCAACGCAGTGAGGGCCGAAGTAGGTCTTCGGGCCGGCGCAACCGCTTGCGCAGACCATCAGCAGTGCGACCAACAGTGCCGGCGAAACCGGCGCTGGCCCTGGCGCACTCAACGCAAACACCCCCCTTTGCCCATTTTCCAAGAACTGACCGACGCGAGGCCCTCCTCCAGCCTTCTATCGACGAGCCGAATCCGCAGAGTTTATCGTTTGTAGCGATCGTGACGGCCTGATGCTCCGCTGATCCCACCCGGCTGGTGGTTCATCTCACATCAACTGACGGGTGGCACGGTTGGCTCGTCCAACCGTGTTTCGGGCACTGCTGGACAAGCCAGCAGTGGCACCCGACTCATCAATCTGGCTGAAAGGAACCCAGCCAATACTCGCCAATGCTCACTGCCCCGGAGACTGTGAGTGTCCGGGGCAGTCTGTTGCCGTCGGCGAAGGGTTGTTCGAGCCTCTCGGGCCGACTATGTTGGCGACGCGGGCCGACAGCTTCACGTCCGTCTTGATCGTGCGGAGGTCTGGGGTTTCATGGAGCTGACCGCCAAACAACGTAGAATCCTTGACGGCGCCGACGGTCCTTTCCTCGCCACCTGCATGCGTTGGCTGGTGGAATGGGGCGAGGCCATGGGCGCGCGGCGGCTCGTGCCGTGCACCAACACCCACGCCCTGGTGACCGTGCCCGGCAACCTCGTCCACGGGGCCGGCGAGAAGGCTTTGGAGCGGGCGATGGCATTGCTTCGGGCCGCCTGCCGGCAGAAGGTCTGCTGCCACAGCACGTCGCACATCACCTTCGCCCACCAGGAGCAGTACGCCGAGATCGAGATGCCGCCGGAGCAGGTGGCGGCACAGCAGGAAATCGAACAGTCCGCCCGAGAGGCCGGCTTTCTGATGACGTACACCTGCGCCCCGTACCTGGTGGGCAACGTGCCGCTTAAGGGCGAGATCTGCGCGTGGACCGAGTCGTCGGCGGTCGTTTATGCCAATTCGATCCTCGCCGCGCGGACGACCCGCCACGGCACCGAGTCCGCGCTGGCCGCCGCGCTGACCGGCTGGGTGCCCGAGTTCGGCGTGCTCTTGGACGAGAACCGCCGGGCGACGCTCGTGGTGAACGTGACGGCCGAGCTGGCCTGCCCGACCGACTGGGGCGCGCTGGGCTACTTCGGCGGCAAGGCGGCCGGGCTGGAAGTGCCCGTCTTTTGCGGCACGCCTCGGCCCACGCAGGAAGACGCCAAGCAACTCTGTGCCGCGCTGGCCTCCGGCGGCGGCGTGACCATGTGCCACATCGAAGGCGTCACGCCGGAAGCCGCCACGCTCGAAGCGGCCCTCGGCGGCAAGCCGCCGGCGCGGACGATCAACTTCGGCCCGAGCGAACTCCGCGAGACCTACGACTCGCTGCGAAACCACACGGGCGAGCAAATCGACACGGTGATCCTCGGCTGCCCGCACGCGTCGCTCCAGGAGATCGCCCAGGTGGCTGAGCGGCTGGCCGGCCGCCGGCTCGCCGAGGGGGTCCGGCTCTGGGTCTGCGCCGCTTATGCCACGAAAGCCAATGCCGAGCGGCTCGGATACGCCAGGCTCATTGCCGACGCAGGCGGGTACCTGTTCTGCGATACGTGCCCGACCAACTCGATGCGGGTGGACGCGCGGCGGATCGTCACCTCGGGCTTCAAGCAGGCCCACTACGCCCGCGGCATGATCGGCGCCGAAGTGATCGTCGCTCCGCTCCAGCACTGCCTCGACGCGGCATTGACGGGAACGTGGGTGGAAGGTTGAGAGTTGAGGGTTGCGCCCCATCATTCCATCATTCCATTACTCCACATATTCCATCATTCCAACATTCCATCCCCCCATCCCCCCCGCACGACGAAAGGCGAACGCCGATGAGCAGCGAGACGGTAATCCGATGCCGGGGACTGGTGCGCGGGAAGGCGGAAGGCGAGGCCCTGGTCGCGCGCACGACGCTCTCCTTCTGGGGCGAAGTGGATCCGGTGAGCGGCCGCGTGATCGCCAAGGGGCACCCGCTTGAGGGCCAGTCGCTAGGCGGAAAGATCCTGGTGATCGAATCGACGAAGGGATCGTCGGCCACCCCCCTGGTGATCGGCCTGGCCCACGGCGAGGGCAACGCCCCGGCCGCGTTGGTCAACGTCGCCATCGACGCCTTGGCCGTGCTCGGCTGCGTGGTCAACGGCATCCCCATGGTGGCCGAACTCGAGCGGGACCCGTTCGAGCTTATCCACAGCGGCGACCACGTCCGCGTCGACGCCGACGCCGGCACGGTGGTGGTCGCCAGACGCAGCGGCCGAGACGGGGGGATGGAATGATGGAATGATGGAATGATGGAATGATGGGGCGCAACCCTCAACTCCTAACCGTCGACTCCCAACTCTTAAGCCATGAAATTCGCCATCTGCAACGAGACCTTCCAGGACTGGCCGCTCGACGAGGGCTTTCGGTTCGCCGCCGAGTGCGGCTACGAGGGCGTGGAGCTGGCCCCCTTCACCATCGCCCCCGACGTGCGGACCATCTCCGCCGAGCGCCGGGCCGAAGTCCGCCGGCAGGCCGTGACCGCGGGCGTCGAGATCGTCGGCCTGCACTGGCTGTTGGCCAAGACCGAGGGGTTCTACGTCACCACGCCGGATGCCGACGTTCGCCGCCGCACCGCCGATTACCTGGGCGAGCTCGCGCGGCTTTGCGGTGACCTTGACGGCCGCGTGCTCGTCTTCGGCTCGCCGCAGCAGCGGAACCTGCTGCCGGGCGTGTCGCGCGAGGAGGCAGACCGCTACGCCGCCGACTGCCTCGGCGCCGTCGTGCCTGTGCTGGAGCAGACGGGCGTCATGCTGGCCCTGGAGCCGCTCGGGCCGGAGTGGACCGACTACCTGCGAAATGCGGCCGAGGCGTCGGCCCTCATCCGGCAGATCGATTCGCCGCACGTGCGGCTGCACCTGGACGCCAAGGCGATGACCAGCGACGCCACGGCAAAGACGCCGGCCGAGCTGATCCGCCGCCACCGCGATCTCTTGGTCCACGTGCACGCCAACGACCCCAACAGCCAAGGGCCCGGCTTCGGCGAGCTCGATTTCGTGCCCATCTTCGCGGCGCTGGATGAGATCGGCTACGCCGGCTGGGTCTCGGTCGAGGTCTTCGACTACAGCCCCGGGGTCGAGCGTCTGGCCAGAGAAAGCATCGAGTACATGCGTGCGTGCCTGAACCAGACTTTGGGGCCCTAACACAACTCCCCTCTCCCGCTCGCGGGAGAGGGGCCGGGGGTGAGGGCGGCAAAAATCCTGTCAGAACCTCTGTGTAGGAGAACGCGGATGAGACGCCCAATCGCAATGTCGGTCTTGCTGGCAGCGCTGGCGGCCTTGCCGCCGGCTGTTCGTTCCGCTCAGCCGGAATCGGGCCCTGCCCCCGGCGACGGGATGATTGCCGCCTACTTCCGCGCCGAGACGGCCGGGCTCAAGGAGGCGTGCCTCGCCGACGTCCGCTCGCAGGAAGATTGGCAATCCAAGCGCGAGCGCTACCGCCGGGAGCTGCTGGAGATGCTCGGTCTGGACCCCATGCCCGAGCGGACCGACCTGAAGGCCACCGTCACGGGCCGCGTGGAGAGCGAGAAGTTCACCGTCGAGAAGCTGCATTTCCAGTCCCGCCCCGGCCTCTACGTGACGGGCAATCTGTACGTTCCCAAGGGGCTCGACGGGCCCGCCCCGGCGGTGCTCTACGTCTGTGGGCATGCCCGCGTCAAGGAGGGCGACGTCTCTTTCGGCAACAAGGTCGCTTACCAGCGGCACGGCTGCTGGTTCGCCGCCAATGGCTACGTCTGTCTTACGATCGATTCGCTTCAGCTCGGCGAGATCGAGAGCATCCACCACGGCACGTACCGCTACGGCATGTGGTGGTGGAACAACCGGGGCTACTCGCCCGCCGGGGTCGAGGCCTGGAACTGCGTCCGCGCGATCGACTATCTCCAGTCCCGCCCGGAGGTCGATCCCGAGCGGATCGGGGTGACCGGCCGCAGCGGCGGCGGGGCCTATAGCTGGTGGATCAGCGCGATCGACGAGCGGATCAAGGCGGCCGTGCCCGTGGCCGGCATCACCGACCTCGAGAACCACGTCGTCGACGGCTGCGTCGAGGGCCACTGCGACTGCATGTTTATCGTCAATACCTACCGTTGGGACTATCCGCTCGTGGCCGCGCTCGTGTCGCCGCGTCCGCTCTTGATCGGCAACTCCGACAACGACGGCATCTTTCCGTTGGACGGCGTCTGGCGGACGTACCAGAAGGCGCGGCGGATCTACAAGCTTTGCGGTGCCGAAGACCAGATCGCCCTGAAGGTCACCCAGGGCCCTCACAAGGACACGCCCGAGTTGCGGATCCCGGCTTTCGCGTGGTTCAACCAGCATCTAACGGGCGAAGAGCGGCCGGTCGAAGACCAGGCCGAGGGGGTGTTCGAGCCTGCGCAGTTGAAGGTCTTCGACCAACTGCCGGCCGACCAGATCAACACTGAGATCCACGAGACGTTCGTCAAGGCGGCCGACGCGCCGGCAGTCCCCAAGAACCGCAAGCAGTGGGAAGCGATGCGCGACGGCTGGCGGGAAGCGCTGCTTGAAAAGACGTTCCGCGGCTGGCCCGAGAAGCCGGAGCCGCTTGCATTGGAGAGGATCGGCTGCTTTCAGAACGAGGGCCGCCGCGTCGACGAGTACGAGTTCACCAGCCAGGGCCCGGTGCGGCTGCCGCTCTACGTTGTCGGCAAGGTGGGTGAGGAAAGCCCCCGCTTGGTCACCCTCCGCGTTCTCGACGAGGCCGAGTGGGGCGAGTTTGAGCGGCAGCTTCACGCCGACTCTGGCGGCGGTGAAGGACAGGAAAACGCGGCGGCCGGCGTGGTCGTCTACTTCAGCCCTCGCGGCGTCGGCCCCACGGCCTGGAACCCCGACGAGAAGAAGCAGATCCAGATCCGCCGCCGCTTCATGCTCCTCGGGCAGACATTGGACGGCATGAGAGTGTGGGACGTGCGGAGGGCGATCCAGGCCGTCCAATCGTTGGATGCCTTCCAGACTGCCGAGATCCGGCTCGCGGCGCGGGGAGTGACCGCCGGCGTAGCGCTCTACGCGTCGTTGTTTGAGCCGACGCTGTTCGAGGCGGGCGTGACCGCCCTGGAACTGGAGGCCCTGCCGGCCAGCCACCGCGACGGGCCGATCCTCTTGAACGTCCGCCGCTACCTCGACATGCCGCAGGCGGTGGCCATGGCGGCCGAGCGATCGACCGTCTCGATCAGCTCAGCCGAGTCCGACGCCTGGCGGTTTCCCCTGGCCGCGGCGAAGAAACTCGGCTGGGAGGGACGGCTGGCGGTTGAGAACCTCGCCCCCGACGGCCGCTAACCCGGGCCGTTCATACTGCGGGCAAGCGGATGGCGGAACGCCGTACACCAACCCGAAGCGCAAGCGAGGCAGCCTCCTTCTGCAGCCCTCGCTTGCGCTTCGGGTTAGTATCGAACCAGGTACAAGCCGGGCCAAGCGACTTCGATTGCGGCGTCGAGCCTTGCCGGCGGTCTGCGCTTCGGCCCATAATGGGGCTTTGCTCGAATGACGCCGGCCCACCCTGCCACTGGAGTATGCACAATGAATCACTTTGATCGCCGCACGTTCCTCAAGACGGCCGCCGCCGGACTGGCCGGCGCCGCCCTCGTCCAAAGCCCTCTGGCCGCCGCCGGGAAGAAGAAACGCAAGTTCACCATGGCGCTGGTCTGCGGCTCGATCGGCGAGAGGGCGGATCAGCTCGACACGATCCGGCTGGCCGCCGCGCACGGCTTCGAGTCGGTCGATCCCTCGGCCGGCTACCTCGCGAAGCTCTCCGATGACCAGCTCGAAGAGCTTCTGGCCGACTTGAAGGCCAAGAATCTCGTCTGGGCGGCGGCCGGCTTGCCGGTTAACTTCCGCGGCGATGAGGCGACGTTCACCGCCGGCCTGGCCGGGCTGCCCGAAACGGCCGACGCGCTCCGGCGGGCGGGCGTCGCGCGCGTCGGCACCTGGCTCAGCCCCTCGCACGACGCGCTTGCCTACGCCGACAACCTCAAGCAGCACGCCGTTCGGCTGGCCGAAGTGGCCAAGGTCCTCGGCGATCGCGGCTTGCGGTTCGGCCTGGAGTACGTCGGGCCCAAGACCTCGTGGACCAGGGGCAAATACCCCTTCGTCCACAACATGGGGCAGGCCCTCGAGCTGATCGATCACATCGGGCAGAAGAACGTCGGGCTGGTGCTTGATAGCTGGCACTGGTACACTGCCGGCGAGACGGTGGACGACCTCGTGAAGCTCACCAACGACCAGGTTGTCGCCTGCGACCTGAACGACGCGCCGGCCGGGATCCCGCGAGACGAGCAGCTCGACTCGAAGCGCGAGCTGCCCTGCGCCACGGGCGTGATCGACCTGAAGGGTTTCTTGGGCGCCCTGGTGACGATCGGCTACGACGGCCCGATCCGCGCCGAGCCGTTCAACCAGGCGCTTCGCGACATGCCCGACGAAGAGGCCGTCGCCGCCACGGCCGCTGCGATGAAAAAGGCATTTGCTCTCGTCGACGGTTAGCAGTCAGCTATCAGCAGTCAGCAGTCAGCAGTCAGCAGCTAATAAGGACCGGCCGAGGGCTGATAGCTGAAAGCTGATAGCTGAAAGCTGATAGCTGAAAGCTGATAGCTCGTAATGGAATCCTCGTAATGAACGAGATCCTCGACTCCGGCGACGTCGCGCTCTATGACGTCCCCACGCATGCGCCGGGGCCGGAGGGCAAGCTACCTTTGACGGCCGAGATGCTTCGCCAGCGGCCCAGCGGCGACGCCTTCGGCATGACACAAGACGCCGGCATGGGCTGGGAGCCGGCGGCGCTGGCCGGCCGTCAGTTCGTAATCCTCAGCACCGCCGGCGGGCTGCGAAGCGACGACGGCCGGACGATCGCGCTGGGCTGGCACACCGGCCACTTCGAGCTGGGCTCGGCCGTCCGCGCCGCGGCCGAGGAGTTCAAGCGGCTGGGATGCCTGCCCTATGCGGGCTTCTGCTCCGACCCCTGCGACGGCCGCACGCAGGGCACCACGGGGATGTTCGACAGCCTCGCCTACCGCAACGACGCCGCGTCGATCTTCCGCCGGCTCGCCCGCTCGATCCCCACGGCCAAAGGCCTGCTCGGCGTGGCGACCTGCGACAAGGGGCTGCCGGCGATGATGATGGCGCTGGCGAGTTTTCGCGGGCTGCCCTGCGTGCTCGTGCCCGGCGGCGTGACGTTGGCGCCCAGCCGGGGTGAAGACACGGCCAAGGTGCAGTCGATCGGCGCCCGCTTCGCCCGCGGCGAGCTGTCGCTGGAAGCGGCCGCGGAGGCGGGCTGCCGGGCCTGCGCGTCGCCCGGCGGAGGCTGCCAGTTCCTCGGCACGGCGGCCACCAGCCAGGTGGTGGGCGAGGCCTTGGGGCTGGCCCTGCCGCATTCGGCCCTGGCCCCCAGCGGCCAGCCCATCTGGTTCGACATGGCGCGGCGAAGCGCCCGGGCGCTGGTGGCGATGCAGGACCGCGGCATCACTACTGCCGACGTCGTCACCGACGCCGCTGTGAAGAATGCCCTCGCCGTTTTCGCGGCGGTCGGCGGCTCGACGAATCTCATCCTGCACACGCCGGCGATCGCGTATTCGGCGGGCCTGAGGCGCCCCACGATCGAGGACTGGACCGCGGTGAATCGCCGCGTGCCGCGGCTGGTCGACGTCTTGCCCAACGGCCCGAACAACTACCCGACCGTCTGCGTCTACCTGGCCGGCGGCGTGCCCGAGGTGATGCTGCGGCTTCGTGAGCTGGGCCTTTTGGAGCTGGACGTGCTGACGGCAAGCGGCCGGACGCTCGGCGAGGTGCTCCGCTGGTGGGAGACGTCGCCGCGCCGCGAGGCCCTGCGGAAGCTCTTGCGAGACCGCGACGGCATCGACCCCGACGACGTGATCCTCTCGCCCGAGCGGGCCCGTTCGCTCGGCGTGACCAGCACCGTCTGCTTCCCTCGCGGCAATCTCGCCCCGCAGGGCTCGGTGATCAAAAGCACGGCCATCGACGCCCGCGTGATCGACCCCGACGGCGTCTATCGCAAGACCGGCCCGGCCCGGGTCTTCTTCCGCGAGACCGAGGCGGTGGCCGCCGTCAAGGGCCAGGGCGAGCGGCCGATCCGGCCCGGCGACGTGCTGGTGCTCTGTGGCCGCGGGCCGCTCGGCTCCGGCATGGAGGAGATTTTCCAGATCACGTCCGCGCTGAAGTACCTGTCGTGGGGACGCGAGGTGGCCGTAGTGACCGACGCGCGGTTTTCCGGTGTGAGCACGGGCGCCTGCATCGGGTTGGTGGGACCGGAGGCCCTCGACGGCGGGCCCTTGGGCAAGGTCCGCGACGGCGACCAGATTCGCATCCTCATCGACCGCAACAAGCTCGAAGGAAGCGTCGACCTGGTGGGTGACGCTGAGGGCCGGCGGTTCACGCCGGAGGAAGGCACCGCCGTGCTCGCCTCCCGCCCGCCGCATCCCGAGCTGTCGCGCGATCCCCAGCTCCCGCCCGAGACGAGGCTCTGGGCCGCCCTCCAGCAGGCCGGCGGCGGAACCTGGGGCGGCTGCGTCTTCGACGTCGAACAGATCGAGAAGCTCATCGCCGCCGGCCGCCGAGCGTTGGGAGATTGACTGGCCCCCGCTGGTCGCGTCCTTGCCTGGATGGCACCTTCCTGGAACTGCGGAATTCGCCTAGAATAACCCGGTTCCCGTTCTCCCCCGTCCGTTTCCTCTCGGCGCGCAACGCATTGGAGTGATGTGATGAAGTGGCAGGACCACATTACACTCGACCCGAAGGTTCTAGCGGGCAAGCCTATCATCAAGGGAACGCGGATTTCCGTAGAGTTTGTGGTCGACCTGCTCGGGCAAGGCTGGACCCGCGAGCAAATCCTCAGCGAATACGATCAATTGGAGCCTGAAGACGTTCAAGCCTGTTTGGCGTACGCCAGCGAGGTCCTGAAGTCAGAGCGGGTTTACGCGCTGCCAGGTTGACGCCGTGGGCAGAATTCGATGCGCCTGATCGTCAACGAGAATGTGTCCGGCACGGTGATTCGTACTTTGCGCGAGCACGGCCATGACGTCGTTTCCGTCAAAGAATCGATGCGGGGCTCCAACGACGAGTCCGTCCTGGCCCGTGCCGTGTTGGACCGCCGGGTGGTGGTGACGCACGACAAGGACTTCGGAGAATTAGCTTTTCGCTTCGGGCTCGACGCAGGCAATGGAATCGTCCTGCTTCGCCTCTGCGGGGTGGACCCGGCTAGTCACAACCACCGCGTCCTGCAGGTCTTGGAAAGCGGAATCGATTTTCACGGGCACTTCACCGTGATCACTGAGGATCGCATTCGGATGCGGCCTCTGCCGAAACCGCGTGAGAAACCGCGGTGAATAGGTAGTATCGGGCCACCAGGCCACTAGTAATGCAGGCTACCGCTGCTGCCGGCTGGGCTCGCCAACGTGCTCGCGGATCCACTGTTCGAGCTCCTCCCAGTTGACCGGGGGCACCTGCGAGCGGTCGGGCCGCAAGTCGGCGGCGCCTCGGATGTAGACGTGCACGACCTCGTCGGGTGGCTTGTCCGTGTTCCAATGGACCAGGATGCGAATGCACTTGGAGAGCGAGCCCGGCACGTCCAGCTCGTGAAAACACATCAGCGCCGTATCGAACCAGCCCAACTGGCGGGCAGCCAGGGCGGGAAACTCCGCGTTCAGGTCGCCGGTGGTCGTGAACACCGCGCTGGCCACGTCCTCCTGCCGGATGTCGTTCTGGCGGATCATGATGGCCAGCAGCTCGCAGGTGGCCTTGAGGATGGCCTCCGACGTGTTGGCCTCAGCGGTCGTCGCCCCGCGGACTCCACGGCACGGCATCAAAGCTTCTCCAGCAGAGGGAATCTTGGCACGGAATAGATGCAGTTAGACTAATCGCCCTAGACGCATTTAGTCTAATCGCCTCCGCGGCTTCGTGCGAGACGACTTGCCGCCGCGGGCCGCCGCAGCCAAGAGCCGTGCAGGGAAACAGCAAAGCATCTAGCCAAAGCATTTAGCCCCGGGTGAATCACCCGGGGCTAAGTCGCGCCTTCGCTCATCGAACGGCTGTAAGCCCTTGCAACCATTAAAGTTACAGCCGGCCTACTGTCGCACCTTCACTTCAATCTTTTTCGGGGGGCTGGAAGCCGACTTCTTCAGCCGGATCACCAGCACGCCGTTGGCGCACTCCGCCTCGACCTGCTGGGGATCGACCGCCTCCGGCAGCGGCACGCTGCGGCGGAACGAGCCGTAGCGGGTTTCCATGTGGAAGAAATCCTTGCCGCTTTGCTGGATCGATTCCTTTTTCTCTCCGGAGAGCACTAACTGCCCCCCCGATACGGTGATCTCGAGGTCTTCTGGATCGACTCCGGGGATCTCCGCTCGCACGGTCACTTCCTTGTCGGTCTCGGCGATGTCCAGCGCCGGGCTCCAATCCCGACGGCTGCCCGACCGCCAGTCCAGCACGGCAAACGGATCGCGGAAGAACGAATCCCTCAAACGATCCATTTCCGATCGCAGCACGGACAGGGGCGAAGCAAGCTCTTCGCTGCCCTGCTGCTCCTTGCCTTTCCAAGGTATCAGTCCCATTTTCTCACCTCCTTTGGCGCGGCGGATGCCTCAATCGGCCCTGACCGCGATCTTCCGAGGCTTGACCGCTTCGGACTTGGGTAAGTGCAGCGTAAGCACGCCGTCGGCATACTCCGCGGTGATCTTGCCGGCGTCGATCGCTTCGCTGACGTGGAACGAACGTCGAAAGTCGCCGACCCCGTACTCGCGAACCAAGTACTCTTGTTTCTCCGCCTGCCGCGGCTTGACCTTGGCGTGGATGGTCAACGTGCCGTCCTTGAAATCGATGTCAATGTAATCCCCCGTTGCGCCCGGGATGTCCGCCTCGACGACCAACTCGTCGGCGCGCTCGAAGATGTCGACACTGGGACGATAGCAGAAGCCACTGCGGGTGAGCTCGGTCGCATCGACCTCCTCGGCAGGCGGCTTGGCGATGGACTTTTCGTCTGCCATTTTCTGTGCTCCTTTTGAACGAGTGAACGCGTCACCGCCGCGACGCAGGGTCGCCGGACGTCGGCGCCCCCTGAGCCGCCGGCGTCACTACCGGCTGCTGACGACCTCGATCTTTCTCGGCCGGGCGGCTTCCGATTTCGGCAGGGTGATCGTCAGCACGCCGCCGACGAGTTCCGCCTCGACCTTGTCCGGATCGACATCGACCGGAAGCCGCAAGATCCGGGCAAACGAGCCGATGCCCCGCTCCCGGCGGTGGTAGGTAACCCCCTTCTGCTCGACCTCGGGCCGCTCGACCTTGATGGACAACTCGCCACCGGCTACAGCGATTTCGAGCTCGTCTTTCTTCACCCCGGGCAGTTCCAACTCCACGTAGATCGCGCCGGCGTCTTCCCAGACGTTGACCGCAGGCCGGCTGCGACCGACCAACGGCCAGCCGCTTTCGGCCACGTTGCCGAGGAAGCCCGACAAGAGGCGATCCATTTCCTGCCGCATCTGCGCCACAGGGTGACGCCCACCGATTTGACGAAATACCATGGCAGTCTCTCCTTTCGATGCGAGTGTCTGCTTGGCTTTTTTGGTGCCCAACGTTTCGTTCTGCGACGGAAGCGTTTGCCGCGCCGGCCAGAACCTTCGACCTCAGTTGGGAGCAAACATCATGCCAAGTTCTCGGCTTCAGCCATAAATGATTGAAGCATAGAGGTTTACGGCGGCAAGAGCTTGTTCGTCCGGCGGCGGCAACTGCCAAATTGACAGTGCCGCAACGATGGCCTGCCGGCGGTCTGCCAGACGCTCGCGTGGGTGGCCGGAAGGGCCTTGGTGCGGTGAGCGCAACTGCTTTTGCGTGGCAGCGAAACCGCCATTCCGGGTGGCGTGGAGGTCGGGGTCCGCTTGCTGTGGGGACAGCCTAAGCTATTTTCGCCATTGACCTTATGCCCGAGGGACCGTTATCTTGTTTCCCTGTTGTGAAGGCCGGGGCGGACCACTATACTTAACCGTTCGATTTTGCGGCCACGGGCCCAGTCTACGCAACGCGATTGCTTTAGCACGCCTGCCATGCGATTTTCGCTCATCGATCGCATCAACGAACTCGAGCCGGGAGTGAAGATTTCGGCGGTCAAGGCCTTGTCCATGGCCGAAGAATACTTGGCGGACCATTTCCCGGGGTTTCCGGTGATGCCGGGCGTGTTGATGCTCGAGGCGATGACCCAGGTGGGGGCGTGGCTGGTTCGCGCCAGCGAGGACTTCCAGCACAGCATGGTCGTGCTCAAGGAAGCCCGAAACGTGAAATACGGCCAGTTCGTCGAGCCCGGCCAGACCCTGAAGGTGACCGCCCAGATCGTCAGCCAGACCGACAGAGAAACCGTGCTGAAAGCCCAGGGGACGGTCAACGGCCAGTCTACGGTCGGGGGACGGATCATACTCGAGCGTTACAACCTGGCAGAGAGCAATCCGGCTCACGCGAACACGGACGACTTGGTCAGGCAGCAGATGCGCGAGCTGTTCGCGTTGCTTTGGCGACCTGAGGGGCACGTAGCTGAATCTAGTTCGTAAACCCGACGGCCGGCCGCGCGACGCTCGCTGCCGGCCGGTGCGGGTATCCCCGGTGGGAGGCGATAGCGCGATGCGATTTGAGGGACAAACGGCGATTGTCACCGGCGGCAGTCGTGGAATAGGGCGGGCCTGCATCAAGCAGTTGGCGTCGGAGGGCGCCCGGGTGGCGCTGGTCGATCTGTGCGACCTGGAGGAGGCCCAAGGCCTGATCGAGGAGTTGAAGGACGCGCCCGGCCAGGTGCACCCCTATCAAGCCGACGTTAGCGACGCCGACCAGGTCCGCAAGCTGGTCGACGACTTGTTTGAACAGTGGGAACGGATCGACGTGCTCGTGAATTCGGCGGGAATCGTCAAGGACGGCCTGATGGGCACGATGACCGACGAGCAGTGGCAGGCCGTGATCAACGTGAACCTGACGGGCTCGTACAACTTCTGCCGGGCGGTCACCCAGCCGATGATGATGAATCGCAAGGGCGCGATCGTGAACATGTCCAGCACCGGCGCGGAGTTCCCTTCCCGAGGACAAGCCAACTATGCCGCCAGCAAGGGCGGAATCAACGGGCTGACGAAGGCGTTGGCCAAGGAATTGGCGTCGCGGAACATTCGGGTCAACGCGGTCGCGCCGGGCATGATCGAAACCGGCATGAGTGCGGCGGTTCGCGGCCTGGTCGGCCCGAAACTCAAAGAAATCATCCCCCTAAAGCGAATCGGGCAGCCCGAGGACGTCGCTCGCGTCGTGGCCTTCCTGGCCAGCGACGACGCCGCCTACATCACCGGTCAGGTGTTGCGAGTGGACGGGGGCCTCAGCCTGGGCGGCTATTGACCAGACACAAGCGTTCGACTGGAGCCAGCCCGAAAGCCGTGGCCCCAGCCGTGCGAGATTCTTGGATTGACAGATCGAGATTTTGGAGGTTGCGTAAATGCCGACGAAGGAAGAGGTCTTCGAAAAGGTCCGGGACGCGCTGGTCGAGGCGTTGGGGGTCGACGAGGAAGAAGTCACCCCGGAGGCCACTCTGGTGGGTGACCTTGGCGCCGAGTCGATCGACTTTCTGGATATTGTCTTCCGGCTGGAAAAGGCGTTCGACATCAAGATCCCCCGCGGGGAGCTGTTCCCCGAGGACGTGCTGACCAACGCCGACTACGTCGCCGACGGCAAGGTGACCGAGATGGGGCTGGCCGAGCTGCGCAAGCGGATGCCGTTTGCGAATCTCGACGAGTTCGAGAAGAACCCGGTCGTCCAGGACTTCGGCAACGTGCTCACGGTGGCCGACATGTGCCGGTTCCTCGAAACCAAGGTGGAAGTGACCGATTGACGCGGGCGGCGCCTCCGGCGGAGGCCCCGGCGCGGCGAAGGCGTGCACCATGCGATGGTACTGGATTGACCGGTTCTTGGAGTTCGAGAGCGGCCGCTACGCCAAGGCCGTCAAGAACATCTCCCTGGCCGAAGATCACCTCCACGACCACTTCTTCGGATATCCGGTGATCCCCAAGTCGCTGGTGGTCGAGGGGATCGCGCAGACGGGCGGGCTGTTGGTCTGCGAGTACAACCGGCTGGCCGAGAAGGTCGTGCTGGCGAAGATCCCTTTCGCCCGCTTCTACGGCGAGGCGCTGCCCGGCGACACGCTCACCTACACGGCGACCATCGAGTTCGTCAACAAGGACGGGGCAATGATCTCCGCCACCAGCCACAAGGGGGGCGAACTGCACGCCGAGATGGAAGTCGTCTTCGCGCACCTCAGCGAGGACTACGCCGAGAAGACGCTTATCGATCCCGCCACCATGGTGCACATGCTGCGGATCTTGAAGGCCTACGACGTGGGGCGGGCGGCGGACGGGTCGCCGCTGGTCGAGCCGTGCGTGTCCGACGGCCGTCTCCGTTTCGAGGATTTGTCCCCTGCCCGGCCGGATTCGTCGGAGGAGTGAATGAGGATGAGACGACGCGTGGTAGTCACCGGGATCGGCTGCGTGACGCCGCTGGGCAGCGAGATCGAGACGATTTGGGGCCGCATGCTCTCCGGCGAGTCGGGGGTCGGCTACATCACGCTCTTTGACGCCTCCAATTTTCCCACGCGGATCTCGGCCGAGGTCCGCAACTGGGACCTCTCCGACGTCGGGGAGGACCCCGAGGAGTGGAAGCACCAGGGACGCCACACGCATTTCGCCGTCGGCGCCGCCAAGAAGGCGGTCCGCGACGCGGGAATCGAGGACAGCGAAGTCGACCCCGTGCGGTTCGGCGTCTACCTCGGCAGCGGAGAGGGACAACAGGACTTCGACCGCTTCACCCAGATGATGGTCGCCGCGCTGGACGGCGACAAGCTGGACATCACCCGCTTCACCCGAAAAGGGCTGGAAATCCTCCATCCCATCGAAGAGCTCGAGCAGGAGCCGAACATGCCGGCGGGCCACCTCGCCAGCCTCTTCAACGCCCAGGGGCCCAATGTCAACTGCCTCACCGCCTGCGCGGCCAGCAGCCAGGCGATCGGCGAGGCCGTCGAGATCATCCGCCGCGGCGAGGCCGACGTGATGCTCTCCGGCGGCACGCACACGATGATCCACCCCTTCGGCGTCACCGGCTTCAACCTCCTGACCGCGCTGAGCACCTCGAACGATCAGCCCGAGAAGGCTTCGCGCCCCTTCGACCGCCTTCGCGACGGCTTCGTGCTGGGTGAAGGGGCCGGGATGGTCGTCTTGGAGGAGCTTGAGCGGGCGAAGGCCCGCGGCGCCAAAATCTACGGCGAGATCACCGGCTACGGCTCGACCGCCGACGCCTTCCGCATCACCGACACGCACCCCGAGGGCCGCGGCGCCATCGCCTGCATCCGCATGGCCCTGGCAGACGCCGGCCTCGGCCTCGACCAGATCCAGTACATCAACGCCCACGGCACCAGCACCACCGTCAACGACCGCGTGGAGACGCTCGCCGTCAAGCAGGTCTTCGGCGAGCAGGCGTACAAGATCCCCGTCTCCAGCACGAAGAGCATGCTGGGGCACCTGATCGCCGCCGCCGGCGCCACCGAGCTGATCTACTGCCTGCTGGCGATCCGCGACAACGTCGTCCCGCCGACCATCAACTACGAGAATCCGGACCCCGACTGCGACCTCGACTACGTTCCCAACCAGGCCCGCCAGAAACGTTGCGACCACGTGCTCAGCAACAGCTTCGGCTTCGGCGGCCAGAACATCACGCTGGTCGCGAGCCGATTCACGGGCTAGTTTTGCTCCGCTGCCGTCAGGGTCTTCCCGCCTTCCGCGTTGTGAACTCCTTTTTGGCGATCAGTAAAGGCCTGACGCTTCGGCGGTCTGGCCGCCTGTAACGCGGATTTCCGTGGCAGAAACCTTGCTTCCCTGCGCGCCGCGGCGGCGAAAAGAATTCTCCTCGCCGCAAGCGGCTTGCCCAAGCTGGAGTTATCGCCGCTTAGGCTTCGGCGGCGGGCGAATTTGGCGGACGCCTGCTTGACTTCGCTTATCCAGCATGCATAGAGACAATGATGGAGGACAGCGGGGCGAACGCGGCCACAAAAAACGCGAGTCTCGCCGTCCTCCTCAAGAAACCGACCGGCCCCGAGCGCGGTGGAGGCATGTTGCCGGGGACCACGCCGGCCAGCGGCGCGACGCCGCCCGGCGCCTCGGCCGTGGATCTCCTTCGGTACGCGTGGGTGAGATGACGGCAGGACCGCGTCTTGCCTCCGCCGTCGCCGGGGCGGCCGAAGAAAAAGCCGGATGATGCGTCCGCTTTTCTCGATATCGACCTTCACTTCTTGGGAACGCCACATGAGGAAGGCCCGATCCTGCCCGCTCCTCGGGCGCCCGGCCGACGGTTGGGCGCCCTGAATCTCCGACACCGAGTGCAGAGGCAATCGCACGCACGTCAAAACGGCCGATCCGGCTGCCCGGCCGAAGCGTCTTCTCCGGCGGCCACGGCCAGGTTCTTGGCACAAGGAGCGTCACTTCATCCGCATCATTTCGGTCATCGAGTCCCCGTAGACAGGAGAGTTTCAAGCACAACCCACGGGAGCCGTAATGGCTGATCAGAAATTCGGGCGGGCTTGCCCCTTTCGGACGTCTTGCCACTAAACGGATCGACCCCGGCCTTGGCGCGGGGGGATCACAAGAGCGTGCACAAGCACGCAGGCTCGTTCGCAAGCGGCAGGCTCGCCCTTTCCCTTTATGCCGCGCGGCGGAGATCTTCGGCGTCGATCCCCACGACGACGGTGCGGAGGCGACCGTTGCGCTCGATCAACAGCTCGATGGGGCCGGGAAGCGAGCGGGCCAGCTCGGCGAACTCGGCGTCGTCGGCGAAGTCGCGGCCGGCGATCCGATAGACGTGGTCGCCGACTTCCAGGCCGGCTCGCTCGGCGGGCGAACCGGGCACGACGCTGGTGAGAATCACCGTCCCCGGCTCGGCGTCGTCCACCCGCCAGCGGATCCCCAGCCGCATCGGTTCCCCGTCCAGCGCCACGCTCAGCTCGATGGGTTCTTCGCTGCCGGGCCGGCGGACCACAACCGGCGCGGGGCTCGGCGCCGCCATCACCGCCGCCGCCAGGTCGTCGGCCGAGCCGATCCATCGCCCGGCAAACTCCACCACGCGATCGCCGGCGCGGAGCATGGCCCTGTGGGCGGGCGAACCCCAGACGATCCTCCCCAGCCGCACGCCCTCCTCCGACGCCTCGCGATCATCCCATCCGGCCCCCAGCCGGTCTTCCCGCGGCGGCAGCCGGCCGATCAACAACCGCTGCGTCTTCTCCGTCTCTCGCCGCGCCGCCTCGCGAAAGCCGGGCACCTTGTCGCAATCGGCCAACTCATAGACGATGCCGAACAAGAGCCGCGCCACCCGCTCGATCCCCTCCGCATTGATCAGCCGGGCGTCGTCGCTGGGACGGTGGTACTGGTCGTGCACGCCCGTGTGGAGCATCAAAACCGGAAGGCGGCGGTCGACCAGAGGGTAGTGGTCGCCGTTGGGCTCGAGGCTCCAGGAGAATTCCAGTTCCAGGTCGAGGGCCTCGTTCTCGCTGCTCACCAGCCGCCGCCAGCCGAAGCCGGTTCGCGAGCCGAACACGATCAGCCGGTCGTCGCGGAGGCGGCCGATCATGTCGACGTTGATCGCGGCGACAAGCTCTGCGCTGGGCACGGTCGGATGGGCGAGCCAGTGCTTCGATCCCAAGAGCCCCTTTTCCTCGGCGTCCCAGCCGACCAGCAGGATCGAGCGGCGGGGCGGCCCGGGCAACATGCCCAGCGCTTCGGCCAGCTCGAGCAAGGCGGAAGTGCCGCTGGCGTTGTCGTCGGCCCCGTTGTGGATCTGGCCGACGGGGCCGAGGCTGTTCCGCCGCGTGCCGTAGCCGACGTGATCGTAATGAGCGCCCACCAGGACATACTGCCGCGCCAGCTCGGGATCGCTCCCCGGCAGCTTCGCCAAGACGTTGCGGTAGCCGGAGCCGAAGGGCTGAAAGAAGCCGCCGTCCTCACCGGCCGCTTCGAGGCCGAGCTCTTCCAGGCGGGCAGCCAGGTAGTCGCCGGCGGCGCGGCCGCCGCGGCTTCCGGCCTCGCGTCCTTCGAGGTCGTCGTCGGCCAGCAGCTCGACGTGCCCCTGCAACTGGTCTGCCCGGATCGACGCCATCGCAACCAGGTAAGACGAGCTCCGTTCGGCCGCCGACGCGGACGCCCAGACCAGACAGACGCCAACGGCAACCGCCGCTCCGAGGCGATGAATCGAAAACAGCCTGCGGGGCACGGGAGAAACTCCAACGGTCCGCGGGTGGCACAAGCAGGGCAATCCCACTTTCGCTGAGCGAAACGCGGGGACAATCCCCGCCTTCCTGTACGGTCAATCCGTACTCGTATGAGTATAGCTTGGCCCAGGCGGAAGTGGTACCGGCGGCAAGAAATGCGGCTTGCGCCGCCCATGCCGGTCGCAGAGAGTTTGCCGCTGGAAGACGGCACACGGCGTGTGCCTGCTACGGAGCGCTCTTCGAACGATCCTCAGCCTGCGCGAGCGCGGAGGCGGGGTTCTTCATCGGCGCCCTCGCGGCGGAGCCTGATCGTCGCGCCCGGAGGGGCGCGGCGCTCGGAGATGATGCCGCGGGTGGTGGTGGAGAGGAACTGGTGGAAGTGCGCGGCCAAGCCTCGTGCGAAGGCCCGCTGGAGCGTGGCGAGGATCTCGTTCCAGGTGAGCCGGCTGCGATAGATGACGCGGTAGGCCTCTTTGAGCTGGAGGATGTCTTCCGAGCTGAAGCCGGCGCGGCGAAGGCCGATCTGGTTCAGCCCGACCACGGAACTGCTCAGCCCGTCGATGGTCACGTAGGGGGGAACGTCCTTGGTGATGTGCGCCTGGCCGCCGACCATGGCCAGTGTTCCCACGCGGCAGAACTGGTGGATGGCGACGGCGCCGGAAAGGTACGCGCGATCGCCGACGGTCACGTGGCCGGCCAGCATGACGTTGTTGGCCACGATCGTATGGTTGCCGAGGCGGCAATCGTGGGCGACGTGGGCGTTGACCATGAGCATGTTGTTGTCGCCCACGACGGTGGCCTCGTCTTCGTCCAGGGCGCGGTGGATGGTGACGTTCTCGCGGATGGTGTTTCCCGAGCCGATCAGCACTTGCCCCGGGTGGTCGGAGAGGTGCACGTGCTGGGGCAGCCCGCCAAGCACGACTCCCTCGGAGATGAGGTTGTCGTGCCCCAGCGTCGTACCGGTCTTGACCACCACGCGGCCTTCCAGGCGGCAGGCGTGGCCGATCGAGACGCCCGCCTCAATCACTGAGAACGGGCCGATCGAGACGTCGTCGCCAATGGCGGCCAGCGGGTTGACAATGGCCGTGGGGTGGATACTCACGCGGGCAGACCTCGGAAGCGGCACACTTGCCCTTCTACGCCCGCCGCGACTCCCGCCAGGCGGCACGCGCCGCCTCTCCGCCGGCAGGGGTTGCAGATCGGGCGAAGCCGCGGCAAACCACGGGCGCGGCGCGACTATTTATCGGCGCGGCGAGCCGGCACAGTCCATACCGATGTGATGGTTTTCCCGGTTTTGCCGCCCCCTGGTCCGGCGGCCCCCCGGCGCGTAGACTGGGGGAAGTTGTGGCCGATCCCCCAAGTGGCGAGGGGCCAGCCTACTGCAAACGTTCCGTTCGGCTTGATGAGGGAGTTTTTTCGCAATGCCTACCCCCGAAGAGATGTACGACGCGGCTGTCGAGCTGCAGCAAGCAGGCCAAGTGGAAGAGGCCGTCGAGAAACTCCAGGAACTCTTGCAGCAGAGCCCAGACTACCCGCTGGCTCATGCCGCGCTGAGCGTGTTCTACAGCCAGCTCGAAAAGCACGACGAGGCGGTCGAGCACGGGGCCAAGGTCTGCCAGCTCGAGCCGGAAGACCCCTTCAGCTTCGTGGCCATGAGCCTGATCTGCCAGAAGGCCGGCCGCATCGCCGAAGCAGAGCGGGCGCTGGCCGAGGCGCGGCACGCGCAGATGGCCGCCTACCGGAATCAGGACGAGTAAGACCCCTCGAAGGAGGGAGAAAAAACGGCTCGCCGTCGGACCGCGGGCGCCAGATTGCCTAGCGCCTCGGTCCGACGGCGAGCGCATCTATATCGCCACGGCCACGCGGCCCGGCTCCTTCCGGAATCTACGACCGGCGACGATTGCGGCCGGCCACCCCCTCATGGGACGGGCGGCGACTTAAACCTATTCTCTCTGCTGCTGTTGCTGCTGCTGCTGTTGTTGGCCCATCAGCCCGGGACGAACGCGACGCTGCACGTCGGTCTCCAGCACGCCGAAGGTGGCCTCGTGACGCTGCACCGTCAGCGTCAACGCGTGCAGCATCCGCTTGGCGGTGTAGAAGTTGGTGATGATCCGTTGCACAACTGGAATCGGCTGGGTAGGAATGCCGACCGGCTGCGGATTGAGCCCGAAGTCGATGATCAGCTCCTCCGGAGTTCCCGTCACGCGGCAGAAGTTGGCGTAGCACGCGATGACCTTCGAGTCGTCGATCTGTACCTGCATCCGCTGCTGCGGCGCGGCGCCTGCCGGCACTTGACCCTCGGTCGCCTCTGGAGCGGTCTGTTCTTCTTTCTCGGGCTTGTCACTGGATTTTGCCACAGAATACTCCCTTTCTCTCGGACGAGTGGTAAGACTTCGGCCTCCGGCAAGGACGGCCGACCCGATAAATGTCAGCAACAACTCGGGCCGCCGGCTCCACCCCTTTCCGTTCGGTGGACGTACCGCCCTAACCAACTTAACATTGTAGAACTATAGCACAATAAGAAAACCCTTGGTAACCTTTTTGGGATTGTGGAATGAGGCGGGCAAACGAGAAATTGTCCGGAACCAACGGCGACACACCCTTTGAGCAGCGCGGGAATTTGCCGATTGGATCAATTCGAGCGATTGGGAAGCCAAGGCATTCTCGGCAAATTGCAGAGCCCTTCGTCCCAACCGTCAGCCAAGAAGTGCGCCTCCGGCCGCCGCGACGAGATAATCGTCTCGGTCGAGCTCCGCCGTCTCACGCGCCGACAAACGTTTTCAGCTCTTTGACGCTCATGGTGAGCGTGTCGCTCGCCTCCAGTGCGTAGCGGAGCAGGTCACGGCGGGTGATGATGCCCACCAAACGACCGTCGCGGAGCACGGGCACGCGGCGGATCCGGTGCAGCACGAGGATGTTGGTCACGTCGGAAAGGAGCGTGTCTTCGGTCACCGTGAGCACGTCTTTGGTCATGAAGCTCCGCAGCCGCTGCGACTTCACCTCGGGCGTGTAGACTGCTTCCAGCAGTTGCAGCTCGCTGATGATTCCCGCCAGCTTGCCGTCATCGTCCACGACCGGCGCGCCGGAAATGTCGCGATCGATCAGCATCCGGATCGCTTCTTCCACGGTTGCGTCCTGGGAAATCGTGAGCAGACCGGCGGTCATCACGTCTCGCGCTCTACACATCACGTCCACCTCCTCTGATCCTCTCATCGAAACGTGTCGGCTCGTGCCCCCGGAGCCCTCCTGTCTCGGTCAGATGTCGGCCGGTCAGGCGTTGGCTGTGGTGGTCTCGCGGCGTGCGGAAGTGAGGGAGTGTCCGTCTGTCATCCGAATGCCCGGGAAAGGCCCTCACCCCACAGCGCTTGCGCATCTTGCCAGACTTGTCAAAGAGTAGCATTTTCTTTCGAGAGGCGCAGGAGCAAAGCGTGCGGATGAGATCGGCGAACCCGGTTGATTCACGTCCTGGGTCTTCCCCCAGCACAACCCTGTACACCGACCCGATGCGCGGGCGAGGACGGCCGATTCGTAGTCCTGACTTGCACTTCGGATAACCGCGTGGTCCCAGAAGACCCCGCTACTAAGGGGGGAGTCGGATCGAACGCGGCTCGATCCACCCATTTCTGGTTGATTGTGGACACCCCAAGCAAGCACTAGGCTTGAGTTGGCGAGACTGTGCCCTCTTTTGGGGGATTTGACGGCAACCGCGACGGCCGAATTCCTACAATAGCTATACGCGATCTGTTGTTTTCTCGCCGCCTGGTGAAGTCATGTCGTCCACCCGGCAGACTTCCCCAACGGCGGCAGCGAACGCTGCTATTTCGGCACGGCCAACTGGATATCGATGCGGGTGGCGGTTTTTCCCTGTACCCGCAGCACAACAAGTCTCACCGATTCGCCCGGAGCGACCCTCTCCAGGATCAGGCCCAAATGCTCCATGTCGCGAGGGCGGATTCGGCCGACGCGGGCGAGCACGTCGCCCGGCAGCGGCTTGTGCTCGATCGCGTTGTAGCGGTCCGCGTCGACGGCGGTGAGCACGACGCCATAAGGAAGCAGCAGCCTCATGGCGTCGGCCGTCTTTTGGGCCAACGGTGCCGCGGCCAGGCCGAGTTTCTCCCGCAACAGCGCCTCCGTATTCGGCTCCGGGCGCTGGCCGAGCACCAAGGAGGTCTCGACGCTCTCGCCCTGCCGATCGAGCACGACGTCGAGCGTTTCGTGCGGCTTCCTGCCGACAAGGGCGAGGTGAAAATCCAGCGCGGTCGGCGTCGCTCGCCCACCGACAACTTTGAGCACGTCGTCAGGGCGGATCGACGCGTGCACACCGGGCGAGTCGGGCTCGACCGCGGTCACCCGGCAGGAGCCGTCGGCCGCCACCGCCAGTCCGCTTGCCAGACCGTAGCGCCGGTGCACGTCGAGCATTTCGGGCAGAAGGCGGCGGATCGTTTCGGCAGCAATGGCGAACCCGATATTGTCGGCGTCCTGCTGTTTCGAGGCCGTCAGGCCAATCACTTCGCCGAGCACGTTGAACCACGGCCCTCCCGAGCTGCCGGGATTGATCCCCGCGTCGGTCTGGATGAGGTTGTGCAGCGTAAGGTCCTGGATATCCAGAATTTTGCTGCTGCGGCCGACGGCGCTGATGACGCCGGCGGTGCAGGTGTGCCTCAGCCCATGCGGGTGGGCAATCACGATCACCGTCTCGCCGATCAACAGGTCGCCGCTCTTGGCCAATTTGACGGGCGCGAGCGGCCGTCCGGCGTCGATCTTCACCAGCGCCACGTCCTCCTCGTGCGCCGACGCCACCAGCTCGGCCCGGTACGTGCGGCCGTCGGACAGCGAGACCTCGGGATAGATCACCTTTTCGGCGGCGTGGGCGTTGACGACCACGTAGCCCGATTCGTGCACGATGAATCCGCTGCCCACGCTGCTCTGCGGACTGGGCTCGCCTGGAACGTTGAAGAACTCCTCCAGCGACGGGTTGCGGACCTTGAACATCGGCCCGGCGAGAAAGACTACCGACCCGCTCCAGCGCTCAAAGACCTCGACCACCGCGGTCCGCCGGGCGGCGGCCGGATTGAGCGACGGCTCTGCGGCAAGCGGCCACCCCGACGGCGCCAGCGCCGCCAGCAGCAGAGCCAGAGACACCGTGGCCTGACGACGTTTCTGCAACCGCGCGTGCATGCTGCTCCTCCCGGCCCCGTGGGCCCAAAGTAACCCAAAGCCCGAGGCAGAACAAGAACGGCGGCTGCCGGGGATTTCGGAAGGAGACGGCCCCGAGTTGTTTCTCGGCCGCTGCTTAGCGAGGGCGGAGGTAGCCGGCGCTGGATTGGAAATACTTGCGGCGGCGGGCCTGGACGGCGTCAAGGGCCTCGCCCTGTTGCTGTTGGAGGTCGGCCAGGTTCGCCCGGCAGTAGCGGCAGCCGACCATCTCGAGATGGGCCGCGATGTGTTCGGCCAGGCCTTCCGGCAGGGCCCCGAGCAGGTAGCTGCCCAACTGGCTCCGCGTGGGGCAACTGACGCGGTGCCGCCGCCAGATCTCGCCGAGCGAGTGGACGCCCGCGTCGCGGCGGGCGTGGATCGCCGCCAACTGGGCCCTCAGGTGGCGGTCTTTGCGGAGCCGCTTTTCGACGGCCGCCATCTCTTCCGGGGGCAGGGCCTCGTCGAGGTACGATTCCAGCTCGGCTTGCGCGAGGGTGCGGCTCACGGCTCATTCGTCCTCATACAATTCGGGAAAAACCTCCTCCGGCAGGCTCTGCGCCCGGACCGCGGTGCGGAGCCTGGCGAGGAACTCGAACTTGTGATTGGCCACCGCCTGCTCGGAGATGCCCATCCGCCGGGCGACGTCCTTGTTGGCCCAGCCGCGGAGGAACAACAGCTCGACGCACTGGATCTTCTGCCAGTCGCCGCGCTGGTGCCAATGCGCGATCTGCTGCCGCATGGCCGCCACCACGGCCGTCTCTTCCAGGCGGCGACGCTCGCCGCTGCGGACGATGCTGCTGGCGCGGCGGGCGCGGCCTTCCGGCTCCCAACTGCTGGCGTCGCTCGTGGCGGGGGCAAGCGGCAAGGTGGGCCGGCGGCCCTCGCGGCGGAGATGGTCGGTGAGCTTGTGGGCGGCAATGGAAAACAGATAGCCTTCCAGCGAGCGGCGGGAGTCGTAGTTGGGCAGGCTCGTCAAGAAGCCGATGAACGCCTCCTGCACGACGTCTTCGGCGGTGGCGCGGTTCCGCGTGCGGCCGCAGACGTAGGCCAAGAGCCGCCCCTCGAAGCGCGCAATCAACTCGTTCCACGCCTCGGAGTCGCCCGAGCGGATGCGGCGAACCAGCAGGCTGTCGGACTGGCTGGAATCGGACATCAACGGAGGAAGACCGCGCCGGCCGCGGTGACGAACCCGACGACGGCCGCCAGAACGGCCGCCACGCCGAACCGGAGGCGGCCGCGATGCGCGCCGCCGGTGGCCAGGTCGATCTTCAGGTAGGCCCAGGCCGTGGACAACAGCGCGAGCAAGACGGCTCCCGCTCCGGCGACGGCCCGCAGCCGCCGGCCGACAAGGATACGATTCCACTCTTCTGAGAGCCGGCTGCCGGCTTCGCGGTCAAAGACCAAGAGCACGTGCAGCTTGACCATCTCGCCCAGTGGCGGCTCGTATTGCTTCCATTCATCCCACTCTTGCCGGACAATCTTATCTTGGATGTATGCCGGCGGCAGGTGGACGGCGCCGCGGGCCTGCGGCCCGATTGCCGCCGCCGCGTAGTCGCCGACCGCCCTTTCGAGGCTTGCGGCCAGTTCCTCGCGGCATTCGGCTCGCGTGGTGTAGGGGCCGACGGCGATCGGCATTTCGAACTCGCCCTGCTGGTTGCGGTCCGGCTGGCGATCGACCCACTCGGGCCGCTCGGCAACTGGCATCTCGGCGGGCGCGGCAGGATCGGCCAATTGTTTCAACTCCTCGACGGCCCGGTCGGCGGCCTCTTTCTTGGCGGCGGCAACCGCCCTGCCGAGTGCCGTCCCCACCGTGCGGAGCAGGCCCTTCGACTGTGACTGCCCGTCGGGAGCCTCGCCGTAAGCCACCTCGCCGTCCGACGCCACCGGTTTCGCGGCACGCTCGATTTCTACCCAGTCAGTGGCGACTGGCCCCGGCGGAATCTCTTCGACGGCGGTGGTCTGGACGACGGCAGAACGCTCGTCCGCGGCCACCATCCAAAATCCCGCCACAAGCCCCGCCACAAGCAATACCCCGAAGAAAGCCGCCATCAGCCCCATGAGGCCGAGCACTGCCCACCGCGTCTTCGGGTTGACCAGCAAATAAACCAGCCCGGCCAATAGCCCCATCCCCACTAGAGCGACAATCGGCGAGAATACCAACACGCTCATTCTGTTGACCCTTCCTTCTGCGGCAGGGACTTGAAAGGACTCAGGCCCTGCAATCTCGCTTTCGATCGGCTCGGCTGCCGGTGGCGGCTCGAGCATGGCCTCGGGATGACTGTGCTCGTCGGGCTGCCGGGCAAGCGACTGCGCATCGTCCAGGCCCGCCGCTTCGGCCCACTTCTGTTCGATGGTTCTGACCCGCGCCTGCTCGGCTTGTGCCCTGAGCCGTGTTTGTGCTTCGTGGGAACGGACCTCCTCGACCGCGACAACGCGCCAGGACAGAAACAGGACAGCAAGGACGACCATCGGCACGGCGACGAGGCCGAGGAAAGCAATCGCCCAGGGCCGCGTCTTGCGATTGGCCACCAGCGCTACCAGCCCGGCGACCAGCCCGGCGACCAGGAGGAGCAGGACCGGCAGGAGGATCAGTGCTGCCCAACTGAGGCCCATCTGCGTGTTCTCCATGAGAGCGCCTTAGGAATCGCCGGCGAGGCTTCGCCGTCGGCGGGGGTGCAGCCAGGGGGCCGAAAGCTGGATCGCCGCGGCCATCGCGCAGGCGGTCATCATCAGCCACGGCTGGGGGTACTGCCACAAGCTGCCCACCAGCCAGGCCACCGCCACGCAGAACGCCAGCGACCAGAGGCTCATCCGCGTGGTTCGCAAGGGGTCGGCCAGCCGCCACCAGCGGATGGCCAGGAACAGCGTGCCGAAGCAGGCCATGTGAGCCAGCAGCATCGGCGTTCCGTTTTGGTAAAAGGCCGCCGAGAAATTGACCGTGTGCCCCGACACCAGGTCCTTGTCGTAAGGCAGGTCGACCATCAAGAGCCACGCCGCGCCGAAAGCCAGTGCCCCGACGCCCAGCCCGGCCACCATCAGCGTGAATCGCCGCGACATGGCGTCGCCCTTGACGCCTTCCCAAAACTTGGACGGGATCAGCACGGCCCACGAACCGGCGATGCTCACCAGCACCAGCCAGGCGAACTGTTCGGGCATTGGCATCGGCGGCGAGCCGCCCCGCAGGCCGTTGAGCATCACCATCACGAGGCAAATCGTGGCGGCCACAATCGTACTGCCGAGGAGCGAGCCGAGCAGTTCGGCCAGCCTTTCTCGCGGCGGCTTGAGCACCAGTACGTCGGCGGCCTTCTCGTGCGGCCGCCAGCGGCGGACGTGGCCGGCCGCGTGCCCCCAACGGCCTGGCGCGGCCAGCGGACTTGCCGGCCTGGGCTCGGCAGAATGGATCGGCGGCACGCCCGGCGGCACTTGCTGCGGGCGGCAGGAGAGCAAGACGCAGCGGATCGCCCAATAGAACGCATAGGCCACCAGCAGCAGCCCCGCCAAGGGGATCACCATCGGGGCCAACTGCATGAAGACGAACACGCCCAGCACCAACACGATCACCTTGCCCGGCGTGTTGAGGTTCGATTCGTTCCACGCCTGGTGCATCTGGCAAACGCCTTGACGGACCGCGCGGAAGATCGGCTCCTCGGCGATCGATTCGCCGCCGGCCACGGCGGCGGACGCAGCCGCCGATCCACTCGCCGCCGACTGCGCCGAAGGCAGCACCTTCACGTTCGGGCCGGCCGGTTGCGGCAGCTTCGATAGCAGCTCGCCCACCGAGGCGAATCGCTTGGCCGGATCCTTCTCCAGCGCGCGGGCGACGACCGATCGGTACGGTTCGGCCAGCCGCGAGACGTCGGGCTGAGCGGTGAGGTGTTTCATCAGCACCTCGCCAACGCTTTCCCCCTCGAACGGCACGCGTCCGGTGAGCATTTCATATAGGACGATGCCGAGCGCGTAAACGTCGATCTCTTTGCCGTAGCGGCCGTTGGCCACTTCGGGCGCCATGTAGTGGACGGTGCCAACGCTCTCGGTCTGGCCGCTGCGGCGGCTGCAAGAGACGAATTTTGACAGGCCGTAGTCGCCGATCTTGACCACGCCTTCTTCGCAGAAGATGTTGCCGGGCTTCAAGTCGCGGTGCACGATGCCGTGGTCGTGCAAGTAGGCGACCCCGGCCCCGATGCCGTGGATCCAGGAGAGCGCCTCGGCGACGGTCATGCCGTTGGGGTGGGCGGCGATCACGTCTTCCAGGCTGTCGCCGCCGACGAACTCCATGATCACCCACTTGTCGCCGCGGTCGTCCTCGCGGATATCGTGGACGGCCAGCAAGTCGGGGTGCTTCAGATTCAGGCACTGGCGGATGCCGCGGAGCTCGACGTCGAGATTGCGGCGGATGAGCTTCAGGGCGACTTCCTTGCCGGCGTCGCTGACGGCGTAGTAGACCTCGCCGAATCCGCCGTGGCCAAGGCCCCGCTTGATCGTATACCCGGCCAGCGGCCGCGAGCCGCTCGGGTAGGTGTAGCGGGCCTCGGGGCCGTGGGCGGCCCGCGAGGCACCGGGCTCGGTCGGGCGGTCGTGGCTGGGCTCGTCTTGGCCGTTGGGTCGCACGGCAGTCACCGGATCGATCATCGTCTTCCCCCTGCCGGGCGGGCGCTTGCGGCGCCGCGGCCGGCGGCGGCCTTGGCACCCTTCATTCTATCATCAACCCGTCCCATGTCTTCCGTTTCCTCCGGCCCGGGTCCCAGCCACCCAGGGCGGCTCCACCCGCCCCGGCCCCGAAACCGCCGCATCGCGCCGTGCCGTCGCTCGGCGGTGCAGGCGACCTCAGATGGGCTCCAGGCTCACGGAAAAACGATCTCCAACAATTCGGGAATTACGCGTGATCGGGCTGCGGCCGCGGCAGCGCCGGCCGTCGATCTCCATCGTACCCGCCGCGCGGCAGAACAACTGGTCCTCGTGGCGGTACAGCACCAGGTCGTCGGCCCAATTGCGGCAGACGACATGGCTGGTGGGCCGCGGCCCGAGCACGCACGTGTCGGCCAGCAGCAACACCGCGTCGGACGACGGCTGCGTGCGGTGGCCGCTCGAAAAATCGAGCCGCGCCGTGCCGCTCAACGCGTGAGGACGCCGAAAGCGAAGCTTCACGCTCGGCCCCAGCTCGATGCTGCTCTCCTGCCCCAGTAATGCCACCCGTTCCACCGGGCGGCCGTTGACTTTCAGCGGGCGGATGGCCTCGATCATGTAGCCTTCTCCGTCGCGGCGGATGCGGGCGTGGCGTTTCGAGATATCGCCCATAATGGGGATGTCGGCTCCACTCGAAGGGACCGCCTGCCCCACGACGACCTCATCCGCCAGACAGACCCAGAAACCGCCAACTTCATCGACCCAGAGGAAAAACACCCCTCGGTCTCGACCGGCGTAGCGCTGCATGGCATTCGATTCCCGAAATACGCCTGACAATCTGATCATTGTGACACACCCTTGGGTGTCGGGCCAAGTGATCGCCCCCACCAGCCAGGCACGCGGTTTCCCCCGCGCCCGGCGAGAGGGCCGGCAGCGGACTGGCCGCCAAGGCCCTCGCGGTCACTTTCAGGCCTGTTCACTCGGCCCACGTGGAATCCGTTGCGGTCCGGACCGGGTCAGTCCTTGGCCAGGGCCTTGGTTTCCGGCTGCCCCAGCCCAAGGTATTCGGTCACCTGGCTCGCGATATCCTCGGGGGGGGTGTCGTCGAGCGGGATCTCGCCGTGATAGTAGCCCTCGGCGTTGACCATCCGCTGGGTCACTTCCAGCCTGGTCCGCAGGTCTTCGATGAGTTCCTTGACCCGGCCCAGTTTGCTGTCGTCGAAATGGTAATTGGCTGTGGTCTGGGCGGCGGCCACCATCTGCAGCTCGGCGTCGAGATTTTCCACCTCGACCTCCAACTGTCGCTTGGCGGCCAGCATGCCTTCGAGCTTCTGGCGGGCCGCGTCAAGGCTCTTCTGGCGGGCGTCGCAGATTTCCCGCAGGCTGCCCAGCGTCGCCTCGCTGACCTTGAATCGCTCGAAACGGTTGGCCAGATCGGCCTTCACCTGGGTGGAGCTGTACTTGCGGCCGGCGTAGTGGAAAACTTCATTGCCCGTGGACAGGTCGCCTGCCAGCCGCTTCAGCTCGGACCGGTCCCGCTCAAGATTGGCCTCCGCGTCGGCGATCTGCCTGCCGAGCTTCTCGACCTCGACCTCCTCCTTGGCAATCACGTGCATGTTCTTGCGGATCTCGGGCACAAGGTCGTCGATCATCCCCCTGGCCCTTTCGATCTGGAATTCCATCGGCACGCTCTCCTTGACCGAACTGGTCACGTAGCCGACGCTCGTGCGGACGTAGCTGACCGCGTCCCGGCCGAAAAGCAAGGTCGCCGCCAGCAAGCCCACGCCCGTTCCAACGATCACTTTGCGGATCATGACTGACTCCTCCCTCTACAACTGAATCTGGATTGGGTGGTTTGAGTGCCTGTTCTGCCGGTCGCGGTAAGGGATCTGCGGCTCCCGCGACCTTGCCACGGGAGGTTATTCGCGGCCGCCGGGCCCTTCTTGGACCAGTTGCCGGGATTTTTCTTCAAGAGCTGGAGGCCCTCGGACGAAGGGGCCGGCTTCAGCATGACCCGACAGGGTGGTAGGATTGTCACCACAGGCGTCCGGAACTCTTATGAGCGCTCGGGACGCTCAAGGGAGGTAAACAGGACCGCAGACATGCTTTCCCACGTCGAAAAACTCGTCGCCCGAATCCACGAATCCCCCCTTTTGGTGGTAATCGCTGCGGCGGGCGGCGGCGCGACGGCGATTGCCGAGCTGACGGCCGCCCCGGGGGCATCACGCACGTTACTTGAGGGGGCAGTGCCGTATTCCGCCGCCTCGCTGGCGGATTGGCTCGGTGGCCCCCCCGATCAGGCCTGCTCGCCGGAGGCTGCCCGGGCGATGGCGATGGCCGCGTTCCTCCGAGCCCGACGATTGAACCGAAGCGAGTCGCCCATAGCCGGGGTCGCTTGCACGGCCAGCCTTGCGACCGATCGGCCCAAACGGGGCGAGCATCGGATCCATTTGGCGGCCCAAACCGAGGCCCACACGGCCAGTTGGTCGCTCCAACTCGAAAAAGGCCGCCGAGGCCGGCCTGCGGAAGAGCGGCTGGCCGCCTCGATGCTGCTCAACATGCTGGCCGGCATGTGCGGCGTCGAAGGTGAGATCCCGCTGGAGCTGTGCGAGGGCGAGCGCGTCGAGCACTCCGAGGCGACCGCCCCGGCGGCCTGGCAAGACCTTCTCATGGAAAGAGTTGACGCGATTCGTCACGGCGGCCCGGAAGATCGCCCTCAGCGCTGGCCGCCGGCCGTTTTCCCGGGCGCGTTCAATCCGCTTCACGTCGGCCACCGCCGCATGGCGGCCATCGCCCAGAAGCTGCTCGGCGTTGCGGTCGAATTCGAGATCTCGATCCTCAACGTCGACAAGCCGCCGCTGGACTATCTGGAGCTCCGCCGCCGCACGGGCCAGTTCGACGCCGCGCAGACCGTCTGGCTTACGCGGTTGGCGACCTTCGAGGCCAAGTCGCGTCGCTTCCCGGGCGCGACGTTCGTCGTGGGCGCCGACACGCTGCGGCGAATCGCGGAGCCCCGCTATTATGGCGGGGACGCCCGTGCATGCCGGGCGGCCTTGGAATCCATCGCCGAGCGCGGCTGCCGCTTCCTCGTCTTCGCCCGCAGTGAAAAGGGCGAAGTCGTCACGGTCGCCGACCTCGATCTGCCGGCGCCGCTGCCGGCGATCTGCCGCCAGGTGCCGCCGGAACAGTTCCTCGAGGACATTTCCTCGACCAAGCTGCGCAGTTCCGGGAAATGGTAACGAGGTGCCAAAGAACCAACTGGAAGCACTCTCCCCAGCGTCCTCTTGCAGAGCGCCCCACCGCGTCACCGCTGGCATAACCGTCATAAGTGCTCTGTTCGGCCGGGGAAACCTTGCGGGTTGTCGAAGGCCCGCGCGTCAGACAAGCCAAGCGCGGCGGGGCGAAGAAGAGTGTCATTTCGCCGGGCGGTGGCCGAAACAGTCTGATGGTGCGTATTTGGGCGGACCAGTTTCCTCCCGGCCCTCCCTTCGACCGCTTAGGTACGTCATGCAAACCGCCACCAGTCCCACCTCCCGAGCAGCCGAACTGGAACGGCTGCGGCGTGAACTGCTGCGACGAATCACGGAAAACGAGGCCCGACGCCAGGCCGCTCGAGCCGTCGTAGCCAAGTGAGGTCGCAAGCGCGTGAGTCTCCTCGCCAGCCTGGCGGGCATCTTCTGCATGCCGGTCGCCGCCGCGGCTCCGCTTGCGCGCGGCGTCGAGGCA
>Ga0180438_10001242_pt1 | contig 45361 bp, 36 predicted proteins | sample SS_ome_12_FD_132455 | JGI IMG/M metagenome (GOLD analysis project Ga0180438, IMG submission 132455) | Hypersaline lake sediment archaeal communities from the Salton Sea, California, USA - SS_3_D_2 metaG | ecosystem: Environmental > Aquatic > Non-marine Saline and Alkaline > Hypersaline >...
GACTCTGGGTGACCATATCTTTAATAAGTTTATGGCTAACAAAAAGATCGAATGGGATCGGTATCGCACTCACGTGAGTCGGTATGAGATAGAAAAATATCTGCCAATTATGTAAGGAGAGGCACAACATGAAAAATGACAGAATGATCGGCATCGGAGATGCCCTTTTTGGTTTTCAGGCTGCCCTCAAGGAAGGAGGGTCGAGCCTTCAGGAATATTTGGAAAAATACTACTACAAGAAGTGGGTGGGAGATACCCTTCTGGCTGCTGTGGCCATAAGGGCGACCTTGGTAACTGCCATGCATGAATTCCTTGCTGACGAAGGCCTCTATAATATTGAAAGGGTGCAGCTGAGCCCCCTTACAGACCCCTTGGCACACGATGTAGAGCATGTTCCGTTTATTTCGTACAAGGGTCTCAACTATGTTTTAACGCACAGCATGATCTATTCAAAGTTCCTAGCATGCCACAACCCGAAAATAAAAGGCATCTTTGTTGACTCCCCCAACATCAGGCTTGAGGTTGAGAGCCCTGATAGAATCCAGAGAGGGAAATACATTATTGATTTCAGCCAGATGGATATAGAGGTACGAAGAAATCGAGGCGTTGACTTCGAGACCTATCTCTCTCAACCGGATAAGGTAAAAGAGGTGCTCGAGGAGGACATGAACAGCGCTAAGGATTTTTTTGAGAGAATGTTGGTTTACGCCTTGACAAAGGTGCTGAAGAAAAACAAAGACGAACTCAAAGAGCTCGGGGTTGCCATAGAAATTCCAGAGCAACCCTTTCCTTCCTTTGCCTATGATCAATCAAAAAAGAAATACGGGCCCAAAGATTATGAGGCTGGCGTGGGCAAGGAGACCGCAGCACAGTTTTTCTGGATCACAGGCATTCCACGGGAAAATTACGATCTCATATACCCCTATCTAAAGCCGGAAGGAAAGGTGCTGTTATCCGAGGTGATCTCTGACATGGTCTATAACTACGATATCTGCGCCAAGAGCATTGATCGTAACACCGGTGAGCATTCAGAGGCCAGAGAGCTTCTCTCGGGCGCCATAAGGGAATGGCTTTATGAAACGATTGTGGATCGGCTCCTGGATAATAAGGTGATCCCTGCACGTCCGATTATCACGGATGGCAATATAGAAAACATCAACCAGCTTGATGGTTACGGACCGTTCCTGTTAACAGCGAGCATGAAGGATGGTGCGGGCAAGCCCCTCTTTCCTGAAACCTATGGTGGGGGTATAGGGATAGAGAGAACCCTGTATACGCTTCTGCGGGGACCACAGGTGAAAAAGATAGACGATGTTACCTTCTTTGGAAAAAACCCGGACAGTCACCAGATATATTTATTTTAGTGTGAGTTGTCTGGCGATAGATAGAATAGCATGTTCTTCCCATTCTACCTTCCCTTCGGGATGTTTTCTGCTTTCACCGAACTCCTGTGCTAATGCTTCAACAGTAACTACCAGTTTCTTGACACTATTGCCTGAGGGCTTTTATTGTGCGACGAGGATATTTTCTCGCCAGCTTTCAATCTTTTGAAATCCACAGAGCTTATCCTTATGACTACAAATATTTTTTATCTATTTTTCAACTAGTTATAGCATATATGGGCAACCTTGTACTATAATATACAAAAAATATACATCAAAATTCTTTACAAAAATAACAATAGTATATATATGCAGGTTTTATGAATGATTATACCACAAAAATACGGCTTCAGATAATAAAAAAAATCATTTCTGAGCAGGAAGTTTCAGATCAGATTCATCTGCTCAATGCGTTAAAAAACAGTGGAATTGAGACCACACAGGCAACCATATCAAGGGATCTTCAAAGACTCAATGTAGTCAAAGTAAGGGTCGAGGCAGGGCGTTATAGATACGAAATCCTTAAAAAGGCATCGGAAAGCGATCTGAAAGACCAATTGAGAGTGGTGTTTGATAATTTTGTCAATCAGATCAAATCCGCCAACAACATGATCGTGATAAAAACCACATCGGGTAATGCCAACAGCGTGGCGGTGATTATCGATCGTCTTGGGTTACCGGAAATACTCGGTACCATTGCTGGGGATGATACCATATTAATCGTCCTCGATACCGATGAAAACAGAAAAAGAATTGAAAACGAATTCATCAATATATTAGAAAAGATAGTATAGATTTTATTAACAAAGGAAGGAAATTGATATGGGAAAAGAAAAGGTAATTTTAGCCTATAGCGGTGGGCTGGATACCTCTGTTATTTTAAAATGGCTCATGAACAAGGGCTACCAGGTAATCTGTTTTGTTGGAAACGTAGGTCAAAAAGAAGATTTTGATGCGATCGAAAAAAAAGCGCTCCAGACTGGCGCCTCGAAGGTGTATGTTGAAGATTTGAGAGAAGAGTTTATTGTAAACTATATCTATCCTGCACTGAGGGCAAATGCAGCCTATGAAGGAAGATACTTGTTGGGTACAGCCCTATCCCGTCCACTTCTTGCCAAAAAACAAGTCGAAATAGCAATAAAAGAGAAAACCTCTTTCGTTTCACATGGCGCAACAGGGAAAGGCAATGACCAAGTGCGCTTTGAGCTATCATGCTATGCCCTGAACCCGAATATCCTGTGTATTACGCCCTGGAGAGACCCGGAGTTTATTTCTGAGTTTAAAGGCAGGACGGATCTAATCAATTATGCCCAAAAATGGGGCATCCCTGTAAAGGCCTCCAAAGCAAAATCATATAGCGAGGATGAAAATCTATTGCACATCAGCCATGAGGCTGGAGTACTCGAAGATCCGGCTTATAGGCCTTCTGAAGATATCTTTTCGATGTCCCTATCGCCTAAAAATGCCCAGGATAGGGAGACACTCATTGATATTTATTTTAAAGGCGGCAACCCTATCAAGGTTGTTAACAAGGATGACGGCACAGTAAAGGAAAAACCCTTAGACCTCTTTCTTTATTTGAATGAATTGGGTAGTCAAAACGGGATCGGCCGGCTTGATATGGTTGAGAATCGGCATCTCGGCATAAAATCAAGAGGTGTGTATGAAACACCTGGAGGCACCATACTATGGAAGGCCCACAGAGACCTTGAAGGTATAGCCATGGATAAGGAGGTAATGCATTTACGAGACAGTCTCATTCCTAAATTTTCAGAGTTATTATATAATGGATTTTGGTTTTCCCCAGAAATTGATTTTTTGATGGCTGCGTTTAATCAGAGCCAGCAAGCCATTGACGGCAAGGTCTCTATCTCTCTCTATAAGGGGAATGTTACCATAATTGGAAGAAATTCACCTTTTTCCCTGTACGATAAAACACTCTCCAGCATGGAAATCGAAGGCGGATTTAATGCCATAGACACTTCAGGATTTATCAATATCACTGCCATGAGGCTTAAGGCACATAATCTTATTTTACGAAAAAGAAAGCCCTATCAATGGAGAGAAACCACGTTAGGTGATACATAATGAAAAATAACGGAAAAGGCTGAAGCCCGCCTACCCCGATATAATCGGGGCGGGCAAGCCACATTTTTTCATATCCCTGGGGCATGGAGCAATCTAATAGAGACGGACACCTCATCCACTCCTTCAATAGTTTAGTATTTCCTCATGAACGTTAAATATATACACGATCAAAGCCGCCCTCGTCCACATACCGTTTCGCTCCTGCCGCCAGTACATGGCCCTTGGATCAGAATCGATAGCCACATCAATTTCATCTCTTCGCGGAAAAGGGTGCATAATAACTGCGTTTGCCCTTACTTGAGACATGTCAGAGGGTCGAAGCTTAAACCTGGAAGTATCAACCCTGCTTGAATCGCCAGCACTAGTATCGTGCTCATCTTGAATCCTGGTCATGTAAATTGCGTCGGCTTTAGAAAGCACGTTTTCAAGAGCCTCGGTTTCAAGATGATACGGGATTTTATATCGTTCCAGGAAACTGCACACATCCTCCTTCATCTGGAACGGCTTGGGAGAAGCAAAGATGATTTCGATATCTTCAAAATTTTTCATCAAGTAGCTTAACGATCGTACTGTTCTTCCCCTTTTAAGATCCCCGCACATCAAAACTGTTTTCCCATCAAGCCCACCCTGGTTTGCAAAAGATCTTTGCAGGGTATATACATCGAGTATCGCCTGAGTGGGATGCTGATCACTTCCTGAACCGCCGTTAATAACAGGGACAGGGCGGTTGGTATGAGTATTGAGCAGCCAGGCAGCACGCTCAGCAGTGTCTTGCCCCTTATGCCTCATAATGATTAAATCAGTATACGACGAAAAGGTCCGCAAGCTGTCATCATAGCTTTCACCCTTAACCTCTGATGAAACACTGACATCTCGAATCTCGGAGGTTTTTATGCCTAACATGTGACACGCACTATCAAAAGAGAGAAAAGTCCTGGATGAAGGCTGGGTAAAATAGAGCATGGCGCGTTTGTGGCAGAGAATATTTTGCATGAAAAGTGAGCCGGCTTTACTCTCCGATATATGTCGAAGGTGATTTGTAATATCATAGATATTGTCTATAATTTCGCGATTCAACTGCTGAGAGATTATCATGTCAAAAAGGCGCCCATTTTTCTCAAAACACATAACCTTTTCCTCTGTTGGAAGTTTTTGAAATTCAGCGAATCTTTCGTCCAAAATATTCATGGAACCCTCCAGTTAAAATTTAAATAATTATATGCCTTTCAAAAGAAAAAGGCCAGTGATAGATTTCCTTTTGGGGAGCGTCACTGGAATAACATTGGCATCTTTTTCCTTGACTCCCGAAGTTATTTCCTCCTACACTACCCAATCGAAAAAGGCATTTCAATCAATTCAATCACTCGGGCGTACCCCTGTATCCTGAGGTGAGGAAAATTCCGCGGAAGCCCTTGTGTCCTCATGTTATTTCTAATTCATGCACTTAAAACAAAAAATGGGTGGTATCAGCCTGGACGTTCCATTGAAAGAACGTCTGTTTATATTAAAAAGGGGATGAAAAAATAGTGAGGAAAAATGTCATTATTTTAGGTGCTGCTGGAAGAGATTTTCACAATTTTAACTCCCATTTCAGAGGCAATAAAGCGTATAATGTGGTTGCCTTTACTGCCACACAAATCCCAAACATTGAGGACAGAAAATACCCTGCTGAATTGGCAGGTGATTTATATCCAGATGGTATTCCGATTTTTTCAGAAGAAAAACTGCTACAATTAATTAGAGAATATAACGTTGATGATTGTGTTTTCTCATATACTGACGTTCCTTACAGATATGTAATGGGAGTAAGCGCGCTCATAAACGCTGCCGGTGCGAACTTTATATTATTAGGCACGAAAGATACGATGATAAAAAGCAGCAAACCGGTGGTTGCGGTGTGTGCTGTGAGAACCGGTTGTGGTAAAAGTCAAACTTCGAGAAGAATTATCGAATTATTGATTGATAAAGGCTTGAAAGTGATTACAGTACGTCATCCTATGTCTTATGGTGACTTAGCTGCTCAAAGGGTTCAACGTTTTGCTCACATTACAGATTTAGAAAAGCATAATTGCACTGTTGAAGAAATGGAAGAGTACGAACCAGACATAATACGAGGAAATGTAATTTATGCCGGTGTTGATTATGAAGCTGTGCTAAAGGCAGCAGAACAAGATCCTGGTGGATGTGATGTTGTGCTCTGGGATGGTGGAAACAATGACTTCCCATTCTATGTGCCTGATTTGATGATAACTGTTGTTGACCCGCATCGTCCGGGACATGAATTATCATATTATCCCAGTGAAGTTACCTTAAAAATTGCTGATGTGGTTATTATCAATAAAATGGATACTGCCGATGCCGCTGGCATTCAAACGGTAAGAGAAAGTATTGCAAAGGTTAACCCTGATGCAATTGTTGTTGATGCTACCTCGCCTATTCGAGTTGATAATCCTGAAGTTATCAAAGGCAAAAAAGTATTAGTCGTTGAGGATGGCCCAACACTGACTCATGGTGAAATGAAGTTTGGTGCAGGTACAATTGCTGCTAATAAATTTGGTGCAGCCGCATTAGTGGACCCACGGCCTTACACTGTTGGTAGGCTTTCTGAAACTTTCAAAATCTATCCTGAAATAGGAACCTTGCTGCCGGCAATGGGATATGACCAGCAGCAATTAAAGGACCTCGAAACCACGATCAACAATACCGCATCTGATGCAGTTATTATCGGTACCCCAATAGATTTGAACAGGATTATCGACATCAAGAGACCGAGCACGAGAGTCTATTATGATTTAGTTGAGATTGGAAGCCCAAATCTTGAAGAAATCTTAAGCGATTTCATTAAAAGACACAATCTATTTTAAATTATCATATTCCTGACTCTCGATTTAATAAAGAAAGGAGTAAAGGGTGACGTATCATTTAAAAAATAAAAATTTTTTGAAGTTATTGGATTTTACACCTGAAGAAATTCAATTTTTACTGAGTCTTTCTGCTGATTTGAAAAAAGCAAAATACGCAGGAAAAGAGCAGCCCACATTAACTGGTAAAAATATAGCCTTAATTTTCGAAAAAGCATCAACCAGGACCAGGTGCGCTTTTGAGGTGGCTTCTTATGACCAGGGAGCAAGAGTAACGTATCTTGATCCGTCAGGCTCTCAAATTGGCAAGAAAGAATCAATCAAAGATACTGCGAGAGTGCTTGGTAGAATGTATGACGGCATCGGATATCGTGGTTTTGGACAAGAAATAGTTGAGGAATTGGGAAAATATACAGGTATCCCTGTATGGAATGGCCTCACAAATGAATACCATCCGACCCAGGTTCTTGCAGATTTTTTAACAATGATCGAATATTCTGACAAGCCTTTAAATCAGGTAAAGTTTGCGTATATAGGTGATGCAAAAAACAATATGGGCAATTCACTATTGATAGGTGCTGCAAAAATGGGAATGGATTTTCGCTCTGTGGCGCCTGAAAAAGTTCAGCCCAACGAAGAATTAGTAAAAGAAGCAAAAACGATAGCTAAGAAAACCGGGGCAAAACTATTGGTAACGCAAATTTTGAGAGAAGGTGTAAAAGATTGTGATTTTCTCTATTCAGATGTCTGGGTTTCAATGGGTGAGCCAGAAAAGGCATGGGAAGAAAGAATTGAATTATTGAAACCCTATCAGATTAATAAGGACACTATAAGAATGACAGGCAATCCTCATGTAAAATTTATGCATTGTTTGCCATCCTTCCATAATCGTGAGACAATTATTGGGGAGAATATTTATAAGAAATTCGGCTTAGATGGAATGGAAGTAACCGAAGAAGTGTTTGAATCAGAGGCATCTATTGTTTTTGATGAAGCTGAGAACAGGGTGCATACTATAAAAGCAGTTATGGTTGCAACTTTAAGAGGTTAGTCACTACAAGGCTTATTAAAATTGTGTATATTCTGGTAACATAGAAAATATTCCTTTGCCAAATAACTTCTCATGGGGAGCTTAATTGACAGGAAAAAAATCTCACACGTCACAGCCTAATAAACGCATTGTTATCGCATTGGGGGGAAACGCAATACTAAAAGCTCATCAGATAGGAATTGTGGAAGAGCAATTAGAAAATATTCGCATCACATGGGATCAACTCCTCAAAATGATATTGAAGGGCCATAAGATTATTATAACTCACGGCAATGGGCCACAGATCGGCAATCTTCTCATACAGCAGGAGGATGCTCATTCAACAGTCCCAGCGATGCCAATGGATGTTTGCGGGGCTATGAGCCAGGGGCAAATCGGATATATGCTGGAACAGGTTTTACACAATTTGCTTCGAGCTAATGGAATAAACAGGGATATCCTGACAGTGATTACTCAGGTTATGGTGGATAGTGAAGAATTTGCCTTTAAGAATCCTACAAAGCCTATAGGTCCATTCTACAATATGGAAACAAAAGCACGGTACGAGAAGGAAAAGGCCTACATCATTAAGGAAGTTAAACCAGGGAATCATCGCCCCTTCAGAAGGGTGGTTCCATCTCCAAACCCTTTAAGAATCATAGAGGCCAGAGCCCTTAAACATTTGGTAGATGTTGGTATCATTATCATTGCTGCTGGTGGCGGCGGTATCCCAGTGACAATGGATTCCAAGGGAAACTATCACGGGGTGAATGCAGTCATTGATAAAGATTTGGCAGGGGAAAAGTTAGCTGAGGCTGTAATTGCTGATCTACTCCTCATTCTTACAGATGTGGAAAAGGTCTTTCTCAACTTTGGCAAACCCACACAAATTGCCTTAGACCTCGTTCAATTAGAAAAAGCAAAGGTGTATCAGAAAGAGGGACACTTTTCACCCGGGAGCATGGGCCCAAAAGTTGAGGCTTGTGTACGGTTTTTGGAGTTTGGAGGGAAAGAGGCAATTATCACCTCCTTGGATAAGGCATCTTCTGCACTTGAGGGCACAACAGGTACTCATTTTATCCCCTAAGGCAATCCACCAAAAGGAGAAACAGTAATGTTCCATTTACTCGAAGCCCAACAATTCACCAAGAAGAACCTCAGGGAGCTTTTTGATCTCAGCAGTCGTCTCGAGACAATTTTAGCCCAAGGGGGGGACGAATGTTTAAAGGGTAAGATTTTAGCCAGCCTTTATTTCACTCCGAGCTTGAGGACACGTTTTTCTTTTGAAGCTGCCATGCTCCGTTTAGGTGGAAGTATCCTTTCTACAGAAGCGGCCGACATTTTTTCATCAGAACTCAAAGGCCGATTCGAAGACACTATCCAAGTAGTATCCGAAATATCCGATGTCATAGTGCTGCGCCATTATGAAAGCGGGTTTGCCAAAAGAGCAGCTACAGTTTCATGTGTCCCAATTATCAATGCCGGAGATGGTCCAGCTCAGCATCCAACCCAAGCCTTACTTGATCTCTATACTATCGATCGTCATTTAGGAGGTGTGGACGGCTGTTCCATCGCTATGGTTGGGGATCTGAGTGGGCGCACTGTACGTTCTCTGTGCTATTTCTTAGCCAAATTCCATGGAATTTCCATATCTTTTATCTCCCCTGATTTAACAGAGGTAAAGGACGACATAAAGGAATATCTCCGGCGAAATAAAGTTCGATTCACGGAGATTACGAACCCAAAAGACGGATTAGTAGATCTGGTCAAAGAGGTTGATGTCGTGCACATCACTCAACTCTCGAAAGAATATTTTGCAGATCACCTTGAAGATTACAAGAAAATTATACACAACTATGCATTAAGTGCAAAGGCGCTCCGCGCTATGAAGAGATCTGCTGTGATTATGCATCCACTTCCGCGTGCCGATGAATTGCCTGATGAATCAGACAGTGATCCCAGGGCCATTTATTTTCGCCAAAACCGCTACGGGCTTTATGTTCGCATGGCAATACTCTGTACCGTCTTGAGTTGTTATCCAAGGCTTCTTTGAACATACCGATCTTACACTTTATAGACGACTTTCGGACGATAATCGGCAGGAAATCTCTAATATCCTACTTTATTCCTTATAGCAATAGATGGATGAGCAGCCAAGTGTATTAGGGACAAAGACAATATAGATAGTGGTGATCCTGCACAAATAGCATGATACTTTAATGAAGAGAGGGCAGATGAGATCGTCTATTATTATAGCACAGCATTAATTCATCAGCGAGATCTAATGATGATATTAGAGAAACGGAGAGGGTTTGAAAGGCGATTAGATAAAAGAACTTTACCAAATAGACTCTCCTGTGTTAATTCTACAAAAAATTCTTACATGAGGATTAGTCAGCCTTATTGCCCAAATAGTACCGCTCATTGAAATATTACAAAAAGATTGTATATGAAGTGGAGGGATGTATGCTTTGTGAAACAAAAAATGATGTGTTAAAGTTGGTTAAGGAAAAAAACATCAGCTTTATCCAATTCTGGTTCACCGATGTGTTGGGGATATTAAAGAGCTTTGCTGTTACCCCATCTGAGCTGGAGGAAGGACTGGAAGAAGGAATGGGTTTTGATGGCTCTTCTATCGAAGGATTCGCCAGGATTGAGGAGAGTGATATGATAGCCATGCCCGAGCCAAGCAGCTTTCAGTTACTCCCTTGGCGACCCCTGGACAGACCAGTAGGCAGAATGTTTTGCGATATCCTCAAACCGGATGGAAGCCCTTATGAAGGGGATTCTCGATACGTCTTAAAGAAGATGCAAAAAAAACTGGCCGATAAAGGGTATATGCCTTACATAGGGCCGGAGCTTGAGTTTTTCTGTTTTGAAAGTCACGATACGCCAAAGCCCCTTGACAAAGGTGGATATTTTGACAACCGGCCCTTAGACATGGGCAGTGATCTGAGAAGAGATATAATCTTTGCCCTCCAGGATATGGCTATCCAGGTGGAATACAGTCATCATGAGGTCGCCCCCAGTCAGCACGAAATTGACCTCAAGTTTGATGAGGCCCTCGCCATGGCAGATAAGACCATGACCTATAGAATAACTGTGAAGGAAATTGCCCGCAGCAAGAACTGTTACGCTACATTTATGCCAAAGCCCATCTTTGGGGAAAACGGAAGCGGTATGCACGTACATCAATCTCTATTTAAGGATAATATAAACGCCTTTCACGACCCAAAAGACCAGTATAATCTTTCACGATTAGCAAAGTTTTACGTTGCCGGTATTATAAGGCATGCGAGAGAGATTGCAGCAATAACCAACCAGTGGGTAAACTCCTATAAAAGATTGGTCCCTGGCTATGAGGCGCCTGTCTATATTTCATGGGCCAGGCGGAACCGCTCCACGATGATTAGAGTACCAATGTACAAACCAGGCAAGGAACAGGCCACAAGGATCGAGTTCAGGTCTCCTGATCCAGCCTGCAATCCCTATCTAGCGTTTGCAATTATGCTCGCTGCGGGACTAAAGGGAATTGAGGGAAACTACCCCCTCCCTGATCCCATAGAGGAAGATATTTATGAGATGGATGAAGAGGCACGTGATCGAGCCGGCATTACGTCTTTGCCAGGAAACCTCTTCGAGGCGCTTCAAGAGGTAGAAAAAAGTGAATTAGTGCGCGATACCTTAGGTGATCACATCTTTAATAAGTTTGTGGCCAACAAAAAGATAGAATGGGACAGATACAGGACTCATGTAAGCCAGTACGAGATTGAAAAATATCTTCCGATTCTTTAAGAGAGAAACAACATGAAAGATGATATAATAACAGGAATTGGTGATGCCCTGTTTGGCTTTCAAGCAGCGCTAAAAGAAGGTGGTTCGAGCCTTAAGGAATATCTGGAAAAATATTACTATAAAAGGTGGATGGGGGATGCCCTCCTTGCTGCCGTATCCATACGAGCCACGTTCGTGACAGCCATGCACCAATTCCTGACTGATGAGGGGCTTTGTAATCTTGAAAGAGTGCAACTGAGTCCCCTGACAGACCCGCTGGCCCATGATGTGGAGCATGTTCCATCTATATCTTACAAAGGCCTTCATTATGTTTTAACCCACAGCATGATCTATTCCAAACTTCTGGCCTGCCACCATCCCAGAATAAAGGGTGTATTTATTGATTCCCCCAATATCAGGCTCGAGGTAGAGAGCCCTGATAGGGTTCAGAGGGGAAAGTACATCATTGACTTCAGCCAGATGGATATAGAAGTGAGGAGAAATCAAGGTATTGATTTTGAGGCCTATCTCTCCAAGCCAGACGAGGTAAAAGAGATTCTCAAAGAGGATATGGCCATTGCCAAAGATCTCTTTGAAAGGATGCTTATTCACAGTATGGCAAAGATAGCGGAAAAAAACAGAGAAGAACTCAAGGAGCTCGGGGTTGCGATAGAAATTCCACAACAGCCCTTTCCCACATTTGCCTATGATCAATCGAGAAAGAAATACAGTCTCAAAGAATATGAAATCGGTGTAGGAAAAGAGACGTCATCACAGTTTTTCTGGATTACTGGCATACCAAGAGAGAATTATGATCTTATATATCCTTACCTGAAGCCTGATGGAAAGATAACAGCAGGTGAGGTAACTTCTGATATGGTGTATAATTATGACATCTGTGCCAAAAGCATTATCAGGGACACCGGTGATCAGACTGAAGCACGGGAGCTGCTTTCCGGTGGCATAAGGGAATGGCTTTATGAGCCAATCGTTGAAAGACTCCTAGATAATAAAGTTATCCCTGCAAAACCTATTATAGTGGAAGGGAATATTGAAAACATCAATCAGCTCGATGGATATGGGCCATTCCTGTTAGCAGCGAGCATGAAAGATGATGCGGGAAGATCAACCTTTCCAGATACCTATGGCGGAGGCATAGGAATAGAGCGGACACTGTATGCCCTCTTACGTGGACCAAAGGTGGAAAAGATTGATGATGTTACCTTCTTTGGCAAAAACCCGGACAGTCACCAGATCTATCTATTTTAGTGTGCGTTTCCTGGCAATAGATGGAATAGCATGTTCTTCCTATTCTGTCCTTCCCTTCATTCTGTTTTTCTGCCATCACCAAATTTCTCTCCGCTCTTCTTTTTTAGCCAGTATCTTGTCATAGGCATTAGTTGATCAAACCATAATAACCATTTCTTAAAAAAGCACGGTAATCGCTCCTGAATTGGTTTGGTACGGTACCATCCTTTACTGCATCCAACATCGACATCCCTCAATAAGGCGCTGAATACCTTACAGAGTAAGCTCTACCTTGAGCTCTCTTGTCATTAAATCCTTAACCGCCTTCCTCGGCTCCTTTCCTTTGTAAATAACATTGTAAACTTCTGTTATGATCGGCATCTCTACGCCCATCTTTTTTGCTAAATTATAGGCAGACAGTGATGTCTTTATTCCCTCAGCAACCATCTTCATGCCAGAAACAATCTCTTTAGCAGAAATACCTTCGGCGATCTTTAATCCAACCATTCTGTTTCTGCTCAAATCCCCTGTACAGGTTAAAATGAGATCACCTATACCTGCCAGTCCTGCAAAAGTCAATGGTTGCGCACCCATAGAAACACCGAGTCTTGTTATTTCAGCCAAGCCCCTCGTTAATAAAGCTGCTCTTGCATTAAAGCCAAAGCCGAGGCCATCTGATATGCCTGCAGCGATTGCTATTACATTCTTGAGTGCCCCTCCAAGCTCCACACCTATCACATCTTGCGTTGTATAAACCCTGAAATAGTCAGTAGAAAATAGCTCTTGTAAATAAATAGATAGTTCTTTGTTTCTGGATGCAAGGGTTACAGCTGTTGGGTGTTTATGACAGACCTCTCGAGCAAAGCTTGGACCAGAAAGGCATGCAAACGTATCGCCCCAATCTCCAGGCACTACAGATGCAACTACCTGAGACATAGTCATAAGGGTTTCATTCTCAATGCCCTTTGTCCCCACTATCAGGGGTGTCGCAGAAGAAAAAAAAGGAGATAACTCAGTGAGGATAGTCCTGAAAAAATGAGAAGGGACAACGATAAATAAAAAATCTTTTTCCCTGCTTACCTCTTTAAATGATTGAACAGGCCGTATTGCTTTAGAAAGTGTTACTCCTGGCAAAAATGTCTCATTTATTCTTTTTTCCTTAATCTGGCTATATACATCCTCTTCCCTAACCCATAGATCCACATTAATGCCTTTAAGGGCCATATGATTTGCTATGGTGGTACCCCAACTACCTCCGCCCACGACACCGATTTTAACCATTTTTACCACCCTTACATTCCCTTCTAACTATTTACAGGTCTCAAGCGTTTGCGCTGCCTCCACTTGAAAGAAATCACTCTGAACCTGGGAAAGGATTGGAACTGAATAGCTATGTTTCCATTAGTCTGGCTACAGCTACAACCTTTTCAGACGTTTCGAGATCTATCAACTTTACCCCTTGCGTATGACGCCCTATAACAGAGATATCAGATGTTTTTATTCTAATAATCTTCCCGTTTCCTGATAGAATCATTAACTCGTCATTCTCTGTTACCTGATTGGCGCTCACCACAGGGCCATTTCTCTCTGATGTCTTTATGGAAAAGACACCTTTACCGCCTCTTTGTTGCGCCCTGTATTCTTTCGTATCTGTCCTCTTTCCGTAGCCATTTTCTGTAATGGTGAGTATGGTTGCGCCCTCGTTTAAGATCTCTATGCTCACCACCTGATCTTTATCTGTAAGACGAATCCCTGTGTTTCCTGCAGCCACGCGTCCCATCGCCCTCAGGCCTTTCTCGTTGAATCGTATCGCCTTCCCTCTTTTTGTACTTAAAAAAATATCCTGCTCCCCGTTGGTTACCCTTACTCCTATTAACTCATCTCCTTCGTTTGTCTTTAAAGCAGCAATGCCTGTTAATCGAGGCCTGCTATAGGCAGAAAGCTTTGTTTTTTTCACCAGACCATTCTTGGTCGCCATAACAACATACTTTCCATCCTCGAAACCCTTTATTGACAGGATGGTAGCTATATACTCCCCTGGTTGAAGATTTAACAAATTTACGATAGCCGTCCCTTTGGCGACTCTTCCTGCTTCAGGTATCTCGTGTACCTTTCTCCAGTAAAGGCGGCCTGTATTCATAAAGAAAAGAAGGTAATCATGGGTTGAGGCAATAAACATAGACACCACAAAATCCTCTTCCCTTGTCTTTGTTCCGGACACCCCCTTCCCACCCCTTCGTTGTGCCCGATAGAGACTAATTGGGCTTCTCTTTATATAACCCGCATGACTTACTGTGATAACCATATCCTCATCTACGATCAAATCCTCGATATCTATATCCTGAACATCCCTGATAATCTCAGTTCGCCGGTTGTCGCCGTATTTTTTCTTAATGTCCATCGTCTCCTTTTTGATGATATCTAACACAAGCGCATCATTGCTTAAGATAGCCTTAAATCTCTCAATATCTTTGATAGTGCTATTATACTCATCAGTTATCTTGTCTCTTTCGAGACCGGTCAATCGTTGTAGCCTCATATCCAGAATAGCCTGAGCTTGTATATCTGAAAGGTTAAAATTCTTTTTAAGCGTTACCTTGGCCTCCGATGGGGAGCGAGAAGAGCGAATCAGTTCGACAACTCTATCAAGGTGGTCTAATGCAACCTTCAGGCCTTCTAAAATATGGGCCTTCTCCTCAGCCTTTCTTAATTCAAAGGATGTCCGCCGTGTGACTATCTCTTTTCTGTGATTGATAAAGTGCTGTATTGTCTGTTTTAGGCTTAATATCTCTGGCCTTCCATCCACAATGGCCAGCATAATAATCCCGAAGGACACCTCCATTTGTGTAAACTTATAAAGGCGATTGAGAATTATCGCTGCATTAGCATCCCTTTTAATATCAATTGCCACCCGTAACCCGTCACGGTCTGACTCATCCCGTATATCGCTTATTCCTTCGATTTTTTTATTTTTAACCAACTCTCCTATGCTCTTAAGTAAATTCGCCTTGTTAACTTGGTACGGTATTTCGGTTATAATTATCCGCTCTTTATTCTCCCCCATTTTCTCTACAAATGCCCGCGCCCGAACCTTTATGATTCCTCTTCCAGTGGAATAGGCCTCTTGAATCCCTTTTTCTCCATGAATATATCCAGATGTTGGAAAATCTGGACCCGGCACATAGACCATAAGTTCTTTCAAGGTTATCTCTGGATTATCTATAGTGTGCATAATGGCATCCGCCACCTCATTGAGATTATGCGGTGGTATGTTGGTAGCCATACCCACTGCTATGCCAGACGATCCGCTAATGAGCAAGTTTGGTATGTTGGTGGGCAATATCACGGGCTCTATCAAGGAACCATCGTAATTGGATGTAAAGTCCACTGTCTCTTTTTCTACATCTAACAAAAACTGTTCGGCTATATCCTGCATTCTTATCTCTGTGTACCTCATTGCTGCTGCTGGATCACCGTCAACTGAACCAAAGTTTCCTTGGCCGTCAATCAATGGATACCTCATAGCAAAGGGTTGGGCCATTCTCACAATAGTATCATAAACGGCTGCATCGCCATGAGGATGATACTTTCCAATAACATCACCTACTACCCTGGCAGATTTTTTAAATGGTCTGTTATGATAATTTTTTAGCTGTTCCATGGCGAAAAGGACTCTCCTGTGAACAGGTTTAAGTCCGTCCCGTATGTCTGGTAATGCCCTGCCAACAATTACACTCATGGCATATTCCAGATAAGACCTTTTCATCTCTTCTTCTATGGTAACAGTATTTAAATCTACTGACTTTAAAGGATTCATTATATCTCCTTAATGGAAATGCGTAAAATGAGCTAAAATTAAAAGCGCCTAAAGTTATAATAGTTACGATTCATAATTTTAGGCACTTTAGGTACGTATAACCCTGGCCCAGACCTGGCATGCAAGGGCTAAGTTTAATAGCCCCCGCTTAGAATTATTACAGCAGCATTAGCTTGTTACAATCGCGTTGCGCCAGATCGGGCTTTAGGCACTCTTCTTAATTTTCTAAATGTCTAATTCTGTCACCTCTAATGCATTATTTTGAATAAACTCCCTTCGAGGTTCGACCTTATCACCCATAAGCAAGGTAAAGATCTCATCAGCAGCTATGGCATCTTCTATTGTTACTCGTACCAAACCTCTTCTCTCCGGATCCATGGTTGTCTGCCATAACTGTTCTGGATTCATCTCTCCCAATCCCTTGTATCTCTGGATCACCGTCCCCCTCTTTGCTTTGTCCACCAGATATTCGACAAGTTTTTCCTTTGTCTCTATCTTCGTTTTGCCCTTTTCTTCACCAACCAAAAAGAATGGGCTATGCAGATCTTTGAGCTCTCGATCGAGGTTTAGTAACTTCTGAAATTCTGGGGAGGTTAAAAGCTCCCAATTAACTTTAAAATGAAATCCGTTATTCTTTTGATCCTTTAATAGCAACTCATAACGATTATGTTCTTCGTCAAAAATTATTTCCTCGGTAATAAAAGCCTCTTTCTCTAATTCTTTCGATAGAGAAATAGTAAAGTCTTTGTCTTTTATGCGGTTTTTATTAATCTCTTTTTGGCATATGAGGTTTAAAAATCTACTGCTATACCCTTTTTTTGCTAAGCTATGGATTCTATCGAGATAATCAATCAGTGTATGGAGTAACGACCGGAGCCTTTTCCCTGTGATCTTTTTTTGTCCATTTACCCAGATTGTTTCCTTTTCCGAAACTCTATCTATCAGATAAGAATTGTAACTATCTTCATTATGGAAAAATATTTCTTCTTTTCCGTCTTTCATTCTATAAAGAGGGGGCTTTGCAACATAGAGGTGCCCTTCTTCCACGAGGTCCGGCATCTGTCGATAAAAAAAGGTCAAAAGAAGGGTTCTTATATGTGATCCATCAACATCGGCGTCTGTCATAATGATCACTTTATTATAGCGAAGCTTTAAAAGGCTGTATTCCTCCTGACCAATTCCAGTGCCTAAAGCGGAGATTATAGTTCTTATTTCCTCACTAGAAAGCATCTTGTCGAAACGTGCCTTTTCGATATTGAGTATTTTCCCCCTGAGGGGCAAAATAGCCTGGAACCTTCTATCCCTGCCCTGCTTAGCCGAGCCACCAGCCGAATCTCCCTCTACCAAAAACACTTCACATCTCTCAGGTTCTTTTTCTTGGCAGTCGGCAAGTTTTCCCGGTAAAAAATTTTCAGACAAAACTCCTTTTCTTCTCGTCAACTCTCGCGCTTTTTGTGCGGCTTCCCTTACTGTTGCTGCTTCAACAACCTTGTGTAAAATATTTTTTATTATGTGTGGATTTTCCTCAAATATAATGGTGAGTTTTTCATTAACAAGATTTTCAACTAAACCCTTTACCTCGCTATTTCCGAGCCTGCTTTTAGTTTGACCCTCGAATTGCGCCTCCCGTAACTTAACACTTATCACTGCAGTGATCCCCTCACGCACATCATCGCCTGTCAGTCTTATGTTCTTACCCTGTTGGCTTCCCTGGAGATAAGAGTTTACACTTCTCGTTAAAGCTGCCTTAAACCCAACCAGGTGGCTACCACCTTCTCTTGTGTTTATATTATTAGCGAATGAAAATATTTTCTGTATGTAAGAACGGTTATATTGAAGTGCAATTTCAATATTAACCCCATTTCTCTCTCCATTAATATATATAGGTTTAGGGTGTATAATGTCCTGATTTTGGTTTAAATACTCTACAAAAGATACTATACCCCCCTTATAAAAAAGCTTTTTCTCTTTATGTGTTCTGTCATCGTAGATATTTATTTTTAATCCTGTATTTAAAAATGCTAATTCCCTCATCCTTTGGCGAATTATATCAAAACTAAAATCTATGGTTTCAAAGATATCCTCATCGGGCCTAAAGTGGATGCTTGTTCCCCTTCTTTTTGTTTTTCCTATTATCTCCAGCGGGCTAACGGTTACTCCCCTCTCATACTTTTGATGATACACATTACCATTTAAATATACCTCCACTTCGAGATACTCAGAAAGTGCATTCACAACTGAAACACCAACACCGTGTAAACCTCCGGATACTTTATAGCTTTTATTATCAAACTTACCTCCGGCATGGAGCTTAGTCATTACGACCTCGAGGGCTGGTAATTTTTCGGATTTATGAATATCTACTGGTATTCCCCTGCCATTATCTTTTACGACGATACTATTATCGCTTAATATTTCTATATCTATTTGATCGCAGTACCCTACCAAAGCTTCATCTACACTATTGTCAACAACCTCATATAGTAAATGATGAAGTCCTTCTGTTGATGTATTTCCAATATACATCGCTGGTCTCTTTCTGACGGCCAGTAAATCTTTTAAAACTTTAATGTTCGATGCGGTATATCTTTTTTTATCTGTCATGCTTTACACCCTCATCGGCATAATTAAACCCAGAAAGCCTTCGTCTTGTTCTCCGGTAATTAAACATGGGCTTGTTTGATCCTTAATATCTAAACAAATCACATCACTGTTAATAGTTTGGAGTACATCTATAAAATATTTCGGATTAAAACCTATCTCTAGTGGTTTGCCATCATACTTAATTTCTATTTTTTCTTCTACATCACCTAAATCAGGGTTTACAGATACCATCTCTAAGTAATCCGCTCCTGTAGTTATTTTTACCCCCTGATACTGATCGCCCCCAATAATAATCATTCTTCTCATGGATTCTAATAAAAGGTTTCTGTTGATAACGATAATATTCTTTTCATCCTCTTTTTTTGGAAGGATAACGTCTTTATAATCAGGAAATTTTGTGTCCAATAACCTTATTACAAGTAAAGCCTCTCCTTTTTTTCCTACAAGATTATTATGTTTTAACCCAAAAAGGATGTTTCCATCTTCTAAAGCAAGTTTATTTAACTCTATTAAACCCTTTTTAGGAATCATAACACCCTGCTTTATATCTATTTCTTGGAGCTTAGGTACTTTTTTATCAATTAACGAGAGTCTATGGCCATCAGTAGCAACCATTCTCAAAAAATCTTCGTTATCTTTTTTTATTATTTCCATAAAAACACCTGACAATTTAAAACTAGCATCTTCCATAGTTATCGAGTAAATTGTCTTATTAATCATCTCAGTCAACACTTTACCGTCTATTTCTATCATTGTTATGTCTTCCGGCTCTGTTAAAACAGGAAATTCGTCAGCAGGAAGAGATGAGAGATTATAATGGGCTTTGTTATCGGAAATATAAATCCAGTTATTTTCTTTTTCTAGTATATAAATATTCTTACTAGTAGTCTCTCTTGTAATATCAAGAAGTTTTTTACCAGAAATTGTTATACTACCAGGTTTAACAATTTCAGCTGGGTAACTATTTTGAAATCCAATCTCCAGATCGGTTGCTGATATTTCAACCTTATCTTCTTTAGTTATTAAAAGTACTGTAGATAATATAGGCATATGACTTCTTTTTTCTAAGATCCCTTGAATACGAGACACACCTTTTAGAAGAATATCTCTATTAATTTTTATTTCCATTTTTACTCCAAAGTTTAAAATTATATTATTATTTTTTTATATATTATTAACAATAATAATAGAGAAGTGCCTAATTATTTAGAAGTAGTTTAATATACTTATTTAACTATATTTTTTTACTACATATATTTTTTATAACTCGGTTTTTTACAGCCGATATATGTTTAAAAATATACACCAAATCTTAAAGTCTCAAATCTACATACTTAATGACCGTATATTGTCTACCTCGCGTATAATCGCGAGGTAGTGCAACGGGGTTTATCTATTTGCCTTTCTTATACCGAGTTGATCTTGTGCGATGATAAATTTACAGATATTAGTTGATCCCTCTACCATGCCGTAAGGAGGAGTGTCCCTGTAATAACGGGCTACCGGATACTCTGTAGAGTAACCGTAAGCCCCGAGAATACTCATGGCGTATCGAGAGGACTTGTAAGCAACTTCACCAGCCAGATACTTGGCTTGAGCTACCTCCATATTATTTCCCAACATTCCCTGATCCTTTTGCCATGCTGCCCTGTAGCAGGATAGCCTTGCAGCCTCGATCTCTGAGACCATCTGGGCGACCATGTCTTGATTCATTTGAAACTTCCCCACTGCCTGACCGAACTGCTCCCGCTCCATAGCATATTTAGTAACGGACTCTAAACAGGCTTGTGCCACACCAACGCCCCCAGCGGCAGCGGAAAGACGGGAGTTAGCAAGGGAGCCAAAAAGTATCTTAACCCCATCCCCTGGTTTACCTATAATGTTTTCTTTTGGAACCTTGGTGTTTTCCATGATAATTTCACCGGTTGGTGTTGCATGTGTACCTGTTTTATCTAAATCTGTAGTTGTGATTCCATTAAAGTTCTTAGGTTCAACAACAAAGGCGGACATACCTCTCGCCTTAGCCTCCTTGTCCGTGTATGCATAAATAATGACCGCATCTGCAACACTGGCATTAGAGATCCATGTCTTGTAACCGTTTAAGAGCCAGTGATCTCCTTTATCCTCGGCGGCAGATTTCATAGACATAACGTCGGAACCAGCATTAGGCTCTGTCATCGCGAATGCCCCTACATACTCGGCACTCACAAGCTTGGGAATATATTTTCTTTTTAACTCCTCACTACCATAATGAAATATAGTGAAAGCATTACCCGTTGTCTGCATGTTAATCTGAACCCTTAGTGCACTACAGCCGCGGGCAATTTCCTCAGTGAGTAGTATGGCTGCCAGCCAACCCATATTATTTCCCCCGTATTCCTCAGGGATAACCGTGCCAAAAAACCCCAATTCAGCCATCGGTTTAATGGCCTCTTCGTATGGAAAATGATGATTTTCTTCCCATTCATCTGCGAACGGAGCAATTTTCTCATCCACAAAATTACGAACCATATCCTTAAGCATTTGAAGTTCTTCAGACAATTCGAAATTCATATTTTCTTACCTCCTTACTTTAACGTTAGATGGTTAAATGTATCTATGGACCTATTAAGATAGATTTAATATGTGAGACGTAACGTTCATGTCATCTCAGTAAAGACTAAATCTATAATTACGCCATTTATTATCTAGTACGATAAGGATTTTGGCGTGGTCAAAAAAATATAAATTAATATATCTTTATTCATATTGAAGTATAGAATATTAGGCTATTATTTACAATATATTTATTAACTCTAAGCGTGACAATTTTAGGGAATTATTAGAGGGTTATTTGCCGATACAAAATTTAGAAAAAATGTTGTCCAATACCTCTTCTGTCGTTTTATTTCCCGTTATTTCATCTAAAGCATTTTTCGCCCACAAAAGATCCGCCGCAACTATTTCCAATGGAAAACCATCTATTAAATTTTTAGATGCTTTCTCTAAAAACATAGAGGCGTTAGTTAATGTAGTTTTATGTCTTATATTAGGAACAATAGGCGTTGGGTAAACATCTATATTCCTATCAACAATCTTATTAAAAATCACTTCATTTAGCGTTTCAAAGCCTTCCCCTGTGAGGGCCGAAACAGGGACCTTGGGAAGGCGTTGAAATACAGCATCAATCTTTTTATCATTTAGTTTCGCGGGAAGATCGATTTTGTTTATAATAACTATAGTGGCCCTTTTATCGACTTTTCGCAAAAGAGTTAAGTCGTATTTATTTAAAGGTCTGCTTCGGTCGATCACCAAAAGAGTTAGATCAGCCAGGCCGAGTTGAGTGTTTGTTAAATTTATACCCTTTCTTTCAACCTCTCCCCTAACCTTTCGCATACCGGCTGTATCTACCATTTTTAAAGGAAGCCCTTCGATAGTAACAGTATATTCGAGAAGATCGCGCGTTGTTCCTGGTACTGGAGTAACGATTGCCCTGTCCTCCTGTAAAAACCTATTTAAAATGCTCGATTTACCAACGTTAACCTTACCGACTATAACTACGGCGGTACCCTCATGCCATATCTTTCTTTGCGTATAGGCTGCTATGAGCTTTTTAATCGGCCTTATAACCTTTTCGTTTAGATGATCTGCTGTGTGTGATTTTGTTACTTCAGAAGATTCTTCATCAGGAAAATCTATTAAACAATCTATGTCTGCAAGGATTTCGATGAGCACCTGCCTAATTTCATTAATTTTTGTTTTTAATCCCCCAATAAGCTGGCCGGTTGCCAACCTCATGGACATATCACCTTTCGCATCTATTAAGTCTATAATTGCTTCGGCCTGGGTTAAATCGATCCTCCCATTAAGGAAGGCTCTAAGGGTGAATTCGCCAGGTTTGGCCAGTCTGGCGCCTGTTCGAAGAATTATCTGGAGTATATATGACAGGATTGCGTAGCCACTGTGAGAATTAATTTCGACCACATCTTCTCGGGTATAAGATAAAGGGGCGTGCATTACGGAAAGCAGAACTTCGTCGACAGGAAGGTTTGATTTCGGGTCGATAATATGGCCTAAGTAGAGACGAAAACTATCAAATGATTTAATGGGGCGCTTTGATCGAAAAATTTTCCGTGCGATGTTTTCAGCATTATACCCACTAATCCTAATTATTCCTATACCGCCTACCCCGATTGGGGTAGCTATAGCAGCAATGGTCTCCTCTTTATAATCCATAATAGAAGAAGTAACTCAGGACTCATCATTTTGCTTTTTATCGATCTTCTTTTTGTTTGGAATAATAAACACACTCTTAAAGAAACCTTCACCATTACTTTTTGTTTGGAGCTGGTAATCTTCTTTAAGGGCAAGGTGAACTATTCTTCTGTCGTGCGGGCTTATTGGGTCTATCGTGACAGTTTTTCTTGTCTTTTTCGCCTTTTCGCCCATTCTAAATGCCAGTCTCTCTAAGAATTCCTCTCTTCTTTGCCTGTAATTCTCTGCATCAACAATTACCCGTACCTTTTTTTCAGATGCCTTATTTACTGCCTTATTGATAATAAACTCCAATGCCTCTAAGGTCTTACCCTTAGGTCCTATTAGGATCCCAGGGTTATTCCCTTCTATATTTAAAACGATATCATCAGCTTTTTTCCTTGCAGATATCTTTGTATCTGGGGATATTAATGAAATTATTTTTGTGAGTATTTCTTGGGCAAGGGCTATACTATTATCCCTCTTTGGTGTTGCCCTGATTTTAGCTTTCTTATTACCTGCTAAACCAAAAATTCCAACAGATCTGGTTTCCAATACCTCTATATCAAGTTCCTCCTCGCTTAAATTAAAATGTTTACAGGCCTTTTCAATAGCCTCTTGCGTTGTTTTGGCTTCTATTTCTATAGACGACATAAAATTTCCTCCTAAAATTAGCCCACTTGTTTATTAATCCTATATTGTTGAGCTATTGATAGTACATTGTTTACTAACCAATAAAGTACTAAACCAGAGGGAAAATTAATAAACAAGAACGTGAATACGATTGGCAGAAGCATCATCATCTTAGCTTGGGCGGGGTCTCCTGTAGTTGGTGTCATTTTTTGCTGGAGAAACATAGATGCTCCCATTATGAGGGTTAGCACAGGTATACCGTAAGGGGGGGCCATGATCTTGGACAAGTAAGACAATAAAGGAATGTCTTCGAGGGGAAAAGAGCCAAGCCTGTCAGGCGCAGAGAGATCTTTGATCCATAAAACAAAGGGAGCATGTCGTAACTCTATTGAGTTCGGTAAGACTCGAAAAAGGGCGAAAAAAACAGGAATCTGGACTATCATAGGCAAACAACCCCCCATGGGATTAATTTTATAGGTTTTATAAAGACCCATGAGCTGTTTTTGCATTTCTTGCTTATTTCCTTTATATTTCTCCCGTATCTTGGCCATCATAGGTTGAAGTTTTCTCATTTCTTTCATAGATTGATAACTTTTATGAGTCAGAGGCCAAAACAGTATTTTGATAATGATGGTGAGCAATATAATTGAATAGCCATAATTAGATAGATATTTATTGAAAAAGCGGAGCGTAACCAAGAGGGGTTTGGCAATAATATCAAACCATCCAAAGTTGATAGCCTTTTCGAGTTTTTTATTCAGGGCCTTTAATATATAGAGATCCCTGGGGCCAAGATAAAGGGTGAAGTTTTCCGTTGTCTTCTGGTGCTGCCTGATGTTGAGAGGAGGAGTTATATAAGATATTTTGATATTACCATTAGGAAGAATGGTGCTTTTTGCGGTTGATTTCCTGCCCTTTTCATCGATAATAGCGGTCATGAAATACGGTTCTTCACGGGCAATCCAGGATATTTGGCCAGAAAATAGCTTGTCTTTTAATTTTTTGACCTTAACCTCTTCTAGTTTGTTGCCAAGAAGGAGTGCCATCCCCTCAAAGGCGCCATAGCTCTTCTTGATCTCTTGTGGGAAATGGGCTAGATTTAATGAAAGATTATCATCAATTAGGTATTCAGATTTATTATTTATAATTACTGATAGGTCAATTTTGTATCTATCAGCATAAAAAAGAAACCTTGTTTGTATCTCGATTCCTTCAGGGGATTCCCGCGTATAAATCAACTCCTTCGGCTGATCACCCGATCTGATAGCAATTTCTTTGCGGTTTACCTTATAGGTAGCCCAGTTGATATTGGGTATATTTTTCCCAGAGAAACCGAGATTAAACCCGCCCCCGTTTTTGTTTTTAACATAAATTAATTCTTTTAAGGGAGCGCTTTTTTCAAGTGTTGATCGATATTTTTTTAATTTAAAACTCTTAATGAAAGGACCAGACCCAGAAAAGATAGCCATATAAAGGTCTGTTTCAACTGTGATATCTCTGGTGTCTCTTCCCGTCTCTAACATAAGATCCCGCACTGGGCCTGTGGACATCGAACTATCTTCTAAAACGGGTTGAGATTGATCTTTTTGTCGGCTCTGCTCTTTTTTGGGTACGGACTGTCTATTAGTTGGTGTGTCCGTTGGTTTCGGGCCAAACAAAACGGACCAGACAAGGAAGACAAGGAATGACAGCCCTAAAGCCAACAAAGTTTTTTTATCCATAAATAAATTCCCACTCTAAAATAAAGTGAATTATAATAGCTAATGGTAAAATTATCAACCTGTGCTGCTTGATTGACAAATAAAACGCTAAATAATGTTATCAATACTCAAAAATGCTATTAAATAGATGTTTACCCTGTTAGAATGTGTCTGGATCGGGACGCTTTCAAGAGATACGGCTAGGGGAGATTTATCCTTCATACGGGGCATAAAGTTCCACCTATAATTCTAACTGGGCTTACTTGAGAGGATCATAGCCCCCCGGATGAAAGGGGTGGCATTTAAGGATCCTAATTAAAGCGAGGAACCCTCCTTTTATTATACCGTATTTATCAATGGCAAGGGAGGCGTAGGCAGAACAGGTAGGCATAAAGCGGCAAGAGGATGGCATAAATGGTGATACTAATACCTGATAAAGTTTAATTAGTGAGACTATGTAAGCTCGAGGCTTAAAAGAAAGGGCCATCATTTTTTAGCAGTAAGTTCCCTAACTCCTCTTGTACCTTAAAAAAGTCGACCGTATTATTTCCTTTTAAAGCAGTAATTATAAGATCGTATCCTTTTGGAATCTGGTGTTTGTTTAGCCTAAAGAATTCTCTTATCAGTCGCTTAATCCTGTTTCTTTTTACAGAATTCCCAACCCTTTTACTGATCGTTATACCTAATCTGGTAATAGCCCCCCTGTTTTTTCTTATAATAACAACAAAATTTTTAGTATAATACCGTCTCCCGTGAAGCTTTAAAGAAATAAACTCTTTCTTTTTTAATATTCGTTCCCTTCGTTTAAAAGAAAATAATCCCATCTTAAAAGCTTATAGCTACGATATGGGCAAAACCCCACATGTATAACATACTGCTACATTTAATATTTAAACAGAAAGTCTTTTTCGGCCTTTTGCCCTCCTTTTCTTTATCACATTTCTACCGCCCTTACTGCTCATTCTGGCCCGAAAACCGTGTGTACGAGATCTTTTTATGTTGCTTGGCTGAAATGTTCGTTTCATAAATCAACGTGCCTTTAATAAAAAATTGATCACCTTAATAATCATAGGTTATCTAAGTTGTCAAGATAAAAGAGTCATGTAAAGTATTTTATATTTGATAAATCTTGTAAAATTAATTATGTATGGTAGTTTAGAAATAAAAATTACGGAAAGGAGACTCGATGTTATTAGATCCTATACTCGGCTTATTTTCTAACGATCTTGCCATTGACCTGGGCACGGCCAATACATTGGTGTACGTAAAGGGAAAAGGGATAGTCTTAAATGAGCCTTCTGTAGTAGCGGTAAGAAAGGGAGACCGGGGAGGAAACAAGATATTAGCAGTAGGGAAAGAGGCAAAAATAATGCTGGGGCGGACACCCGGAGATATTGTAGCAACTAGACCAATGAAAGATGGGGTCATTGCTGATTTTGATATCACTGAAACCATGCTCAGATATTTTATTAGAAGAGTTCATAATAGAAGATCCCTTGTGAGGCCCCGGATAATTATATCTATTCCGTCGGGCATAACTCAGGTCGAAAAGAGGGCAGTCCGTGAATCTGCAGAGTCTGCTGGGGCCAGAGAGGTTTTTTTAATTGAGGAACCTATGGCTGCGGCCATGGGGGCGGATTTACCCATAACTGAGCCAACGAGCAATTTAGTTGTTGATATAGGGGCAGGGACTACGGAAGTGGCCGTTATTTCCTTGGCAGGGACTGTCTATTCACGTTCAGTAAGAGTGGCTGGTGATAAGATGGACGAGGCTATACTGCAGCACATCAAAAGAAAATATAATCTCTTGATTGGTCCTCAAACAGCGGAATTAATCAAAGTCACTGTCGGAAATGCGTATCCGACTGAAGAAGCGGAGTGCATAGAAGTTAAGGGCAGAGATCTTGTTACGGGCATACCAAAGATACTCACTATAGACTCTGAGGAGGTTAGAAAGGCCATATCTGAACAGGTAGATGCAATTATTGAAACAGTAAGAATTGCTTTAGAGCAGACTCCACCTGAACTTTCTGCTGATGTGGTAGATAAAGGAATCGTGTTAACTGGGGGCGGTGCACTATTAAAAAATATCGATGTCTTGCTTCGTGAGGAGACACGTCTGCCAATAACTATCACGGATGATCCACTCACCACAGTTGTTATAGGGGCAGGAAAGGTCTTGGATAATCTATCGATTTTAAGAGAGGTTACAGTCAAGTAATCAAAACGTTTAGGTTTACAATAATTGACCATTTTTTTAGAGCATAGGGCAAAATGGATTTCATATATTTTTATTATCTTATCCCTAATCCTTTTATCTCTCAGCATTGGAAAGGGGCGAGAATGGAATCCTGCAGAAAAGCTTGCGATTGAGATTGCTGCCCCCTTTCAAAAAGTTTTTATCAGAACAATATCCACAGTAAGGGATATATGGAAGAATTATTTTTTCTTAGTCGAGACACGTCAAGAGAACTTGTACCTTAACAAAAAAATAAACCTCCTTGAGATAGAAAACAGCAGGTATCAAGAGCTATTGTTGACTAACCAGCGCCTGCAGCAACTTCTAAAATTCCAAGAAAACACCGAAGAGACCTTTTTGCCAGCAAGGGTGATCGGATGGAATTCAAGCGTATTGTTTAAATCCATAATTATTGGGAGAGGAGAAAACGACGGGCTTAAGATAAACATGCCGGTGGTTAATTCACAAGGAGTTGTGGGAAGGACAGTTTCTGTCTCACCTAATTACGCACAGGTATTATTGGTTACGGATCAAAACAGTGCTGTTGATGGATTGGTTCAGAGATCAAGATGTAGAGGCATGCTTAAAGGAAGAGGATTGAGTGAATGCTCCTTTGATTACGTAATAAAGGCGTGTGATATAAAAACGGGTGATGCAATTGTTACCTCAGGATTGGGGAGAGCGTTTCCCAAGGGTCTTTACCTGGGTACAGTGAAACAGATAGATGATTCCCCTGATAAGCTGTTTAAGGATGTCATGGTAGTTTCAGCTGTAGATTTCTCAAAATTGGAAGAGGTTCTCGTAATTTTGAGATCAGGTTTTATACCAGGGGAATAAAAGAATGATTGACGATTTGAGGGCTGATCCATTTTAGAAAAAAATTTAAACTTCGTTCGCTAGGGAATCGGGAATCTAAAATTCACGACACTGAGCACGTCGATTCATTAGTTCGATGAAACACTTATTTTTTCAGAACTTAGGGTTGCATAAGCAACATTGTTAAAACAAGCTGTCAAACACGTCAACGTATTTGTGGATTGATGCACTACGATATTGGATTGAAGATTAGTAAATATTTAAAGTTATGGAAAGAATATAGGATATTTTTTTATCCTTTAATCTGGTTGACATGTGGCTTTTTTGTAATTTTAAGGGGAAGCATAAACCATTTTTTAAGGATCGAATGGTTAGATATTGATATCGTCCCTATCTTTCTGATATATCTTGTCGCAAAAGATCAAGATTATAAGGCTAGTTGCCTTGCCTTTTTCATGGGGATATTGACAGATATATTTTCTCCATGTCAGCTTGGTTTATTTGCTTTTACCTATTCCGCTATACTTCTTGGAGTTAATCATTGTCGACGATTTTTAGATATCAACAATATCAGGACCTCGATGTTATTGGTGGTCTTTTTTCTTTTGGCTAAGTGGTCGTTTCTCCTGATTATAGTGAGATTTCTCCCTATAAGGCAATTTATAACCCTGACTCCTTTTATTTTAGTATCAGTTTCCATTGTAATAACGAGCCTGATTACCCCCCTTTTATTTTATTTCCTAGATCTGCTAAGAGGAAAAGATAGCCAAGATAGCGCCCAAAAAGGATCTCTGGCCTATTTATAGCTATTTTTGAGGTATAGTTTATGATATGGCGTTCCAAAATTAATCCTATAGAGGCCGAAATATATCAGAAAAGACTAAAAACGTTGACTTTCTTTGTCCTTATTGTGGTTGGCATTTTGTTTGTACGGTTATGGTTTTTACAAATCATTAGTGGAGCCCAATATAGGAAAAAATCAGAGAGCAACAGAATAGATTTAAGAGATATTTTACCTGTGAGAGGGATGATCTTTGACAGAAACGGTGAACTTCTGGTCGATAACAGAGCATCCTTTGCCTTGGGAGTGATCCCAGAGGATATTAAAAATCTTGATGGACTAATAGATGATATGGGCAGATTGATAGAGATCGATGACCTGTCTGCTAAAAAAAAGATAAATGAGGGCTTGCGGCGGAATCCATTTAATTCTGTTTACATAAAAAAGGGCCTCACGAGAGATGAGTTAGCCAGAATAGAAACTAATGTTTTCCACATGCCAGGGGTAATTATCGAGGTAGAGCCAAAAAGGCACTATATATATGGTCCTCTTGCTGCCCATCTCATCGGCTACCTTGGGGAAATTGATAAAGAGCAGCTTAATAAGGAGGTGTATAAAGAAAATAAGGTCGGGGATTTTGTGGGAAAATTTGGCATAGAAAAAAAATGGCAAAGATATTTGAATGGTGTTAGGGGAGGACAACAGGTTGAGGTAGATGCATCTGGCAGAAGATTACGGGTGTTATACCAAAAGGCGGCAGAGCCAGGATTTAATATATATCTCACAATAAACAAAGATCTTCAAATGTTGGCAGAACATTCCCTTGAGAACAGAGCAAGCGCTATTGTTGCCATGGATCCAATGACTGGAGAGGTATTGACTATGGCAAGTAGACCGAGCTTTAACCCTAATGACTTTGCCACAGGGATGGACGAGAAGGGATGGAAAAGATTGGTTTCTAACCTTCGCTTTCCACTACAAAATAGGGTAATCTCAGGACAGTATCCACCGGGCTCCCTTTTCAAGATAGTCGTAGCCATAGCAGGATTAGAAGAAGGAGTTATTGATCCCAATGAAAAAATCTTTTGTGGAGGAAGCTATAGCTTTAGAGGGAGGGTATATCGTGATTGGCAAGAGGAAGGACATGGCTATGTTGATTTACACAGGGCATTAGTTGAATCATGCGATGTCTATTTTTATAAAATGGGTCAGAAGATAGGGATAGATACTATCGCAAGATATGCCAAGATCCTTGGTTTTGGTTCTAAAACAAACCTCCAATTAGGAGACGAAAAGGAAGGGCTTATTCCAAATAGGGCCTGGAAGCTAAGACGATGGCATGTTCCGTGGCAGGAAGGGGAGACATTGTCCGTGGCAGTTGGACAAAGCTTTGCTCTCGTAACGCCTATTCAAATGGTAAGGTTTGTATCAGCCCTTTTTAATGGGGGTGTTCTGTTTAAACCACAGGTAACCAAATGGATAGAGAACCAGAACAAGGAAAAAATTTTTAAATTTAAACCAAATTCATTACGTCGATGGAGCATAAAGAAGGAAAATATGGAGTTGATAAAAAAGGCCTTAGTTGGTGTTGTAAATGAACCCCATGGAACGGGGAAAAGGGCGAAACTTCATCAAATAAGAGTTGCTGGTAAAACTGGCACTGCTCAGGTAATTGCTTTGCCAGAGGAAAGAGAATTAGCAAGGGAAAAAGATGTTCCGTATAAATTTAGAGACCATGCATGGTTTGTGGCTGTTGCGCCTGCTGAAAAACCGGCGATAGTATTAGCTGCCCTTATAGAGCATAGTGGTACTGGAGGGAGTGTAGCGGCCCCGATTGCAAAAAAGATACTCGAGTATTATTTCGAGACAGTGAGACCATTATAGGTGCTCATTTTTTTAACAAAACAAGAAGTGAGAATCGGGAGACGAGCATGTTTGATCGTCGATTGATAAACAACTTTGACTGGATCCTCTTAGCTATATTGATATTTATAGGAGCACTAAGCGTTGTTAATCTTTATAGCGCTACCCATTCGATCGGATCTATGGGAGGAGGCAATGTTTATTTTAAACAGATTCTTTGGTATACTATAGGGTTTTTTATTCTACTGTTAATGACAACTTTTGACTATCATGTTTTAGATAGACTTGCGTATCCGTTATTTTTTATTTCCCTTATTTTTCTGGTGGCCGTTCTAAAGTCGGGTAAAGTTACCTATGGCTCTCAACGCTGGTTGAGTTTAGGTTATTTTTCTATCCAGCCTTCTGAGATGGTCAAGATATCCATTATTATTGTTCTCGCTAAATATTTTTCAGACTTGGAAAGAACTGAAAATTATAGACTTAGAGATTTGTTGAGACCATTAATTTTAATTGCCATTCCTTTCATAATGATCATTTATCAACCTGACTTGGGAACGGCACTGATGTTACTCATAATCTCCTTCTCGATTATTATTTTTGTTAATGTTAATTGGAAGTCAATAGTGATTTTTTTATCCATCGCTTTTCTTTCAGCACCGTTTTTCTGGATCACACTTCAGGAATACCAGAAGAAACGGATAATAACATTTTTAAGGCCTGATTTGGATCCCTTGGGTGCTGCATATCATGTTACCCAATCCAAGATTGCTATTGGTTCAGGCCTCTTTTGGGGGAAAGGTTTTCTTAAAGGGACTCAGACGAGGCTACATTTTCTTCCCCAACAACATACCGATTTTCCGTTTTCTGTTTTAGCAGAGGAGTGGGGATTTGTAGGCTCAGCCATACTTTTGCTAGTCTATCTATTTTTAATATTGTGGTGCCTCAACATAGCAAAAAACAGCAAAGATAAATTCGGCACCTTAATCGTTGTTGGTATTGCTGCATCGGTTTTCTGGCACCTCATTATAAATGTCAGCATGGCAATCGGCCTCCTCCCTGTAGTTGGGATACCATTAGCCTTATTTAGCTATGGTGGATCATCGGTAATTTCCACTATGGCTGCTATGGGTTTGGTAATGAATATAAGCATGAGAAGGTTTATGTTTCAGGAATGACAAATAGGCAAAGCCGAGGCTTTAATAAGTCTTTTTAAACTTAACCTCATTTAGCAATGCAATTTTTCTTGCAATCGTCTATAAGATAATGTTATTAAGCCGCTGGTAAATATCGAGGGGGATAACAATCAATGAAGAAATCAAAAGACGAGATTAATGCTTTTTTAGGTAGGGATACAGAATTTGAAGGTAAACTTTCATTTACTGGTGCTGTCAGGATAGATGGAAAACTTTCTGGAGAAATTTTTTCTAACGGGACTTTGATAGTAGGTGAAAGCGCAGTTATTAAAGCACAGATTCATATTGCTGATATGGTCATAAGCGGAGAGGTGCATGGTGATATATTTGCAGAAAAGAAGATCGAAATAACTGTTCCAGGAAAGCTCTTCGGCAATATTAAAACTCCAAAACTTGTCTTAGAAGAAGGGGTTATTTTTGAGGGTAACTGCAAAATGAAAGATCTAAAAGAAAAGGCAAATAACAATCGTGCCGTATCCGAAAAAAAAACTGAAGGTCTCTCTGTCTTGAAATAGCTGCAATATCTCCTTTTTTATAGAATTTTTAATTAGCATTAGAGGTTTAGCATGATTTTAGAATCCTTACAAAAGATAAAAAAGGCCGAAGCTGAGGCAAAAGAGAGGATAGAGAATTCAAAAGGAGAGGCAATTCGAATAATTGAGAAAGCTAAGAAAGAGGCAGAAAAATTATTAGCTGAAAAGGCGAAAAATTCTCAAAGACAGGCTGAAAAGATGCGAGAGGATGCCGGAGAGGAGGCAAAAAATAAAGGCCTCACTATCGCAAAGGAATGGAAAAAGGAAACCGAAGAACTTAGCAAAGAGGCCCAAAAAAATCTGGAAAAGGTCAAAGATTTTATTTTACGTTCATTATTAGGATAGAGATTATGTTACGACCAATCCGGATGAAAAAGATACAAATACTTGCTCTCGAGGGATTTAGATATCAGGTAATTAAAAGACTACAAGCGCTTGGCACTATCCATCTCAATGATTATTCTGAAAAACTCGAAGATCCCACCTGGAAAAACCTGTTAAGACCTCACCCACCATCATTAAATATCAGAAAAATAGCGGCTCTTAATATTGCAATAAATCGATTGTTAGATCTTTTTGAACGCTATGATCCTGAACAAAAAGAGGGTTTTTTAAAAGGGATCTTTGCACCTATGCCGCCAAAAAAGATTGAAACGAGAGAAATATACGGCAAAGAGCTAATAAATACCGTTGACGATATAATAGAAAAAATTGAGCAAGAGACAGAAGAGCCAGTTAAGGAGTTAGAAAAAATTGAGCAAGAGATTGTAGAATCAGAGAGAATTAAGGCGCTATTGGATCTGATTTTAACCTTAGAGATAGACCTTGCAGATGTTGGGGAATCAGATTTTTTGTCTATCTTCTTAGGTATTATGCCAAAGGAAGAGACGGATAATGTACGGGAAAGATTAAATGAATTAACAGAAGGTAACTTTTACCTCGGTGTAAAGGAGACATCTGAGAATAAGCTGGTGACACTATTAATCTGTCTCAAAGAACAAGCATCGCTGGTATTGGCCAATCTTCGCCGCATAAGCTGGGAAAAGATTGAAATAGCGGGGCAGCAAGGAACACCAAACGTGGCAAGAGATTCAATTAATAAAAAAATTATGGCATTAGTCGAAGAGAAGACAAAACAAGAGACAATCGTTGTTGGTATAGCTGAGAAATGGCGAGATGAGCTTGAAAAGTACCGGGAACTTTTACTGACGGAGCGACAGAGAGAGGAAAGTCAAAATAAGTTTGCACAGATGGAGCATGTCGTCGCTATTGAGGGATGGGTCCCAGAAAACTCGGCAGTCCAGGCCACGCAGGAGATAGAAGAAGTCAGTGACGGGGCATGCGTGGTAGAGATATCGGATCCCGAAGAGATAGATGATGTGCCAGTGATGTTAAAAAATCCTAAATTTATTAGGAGTTTTGAGCTATTAACACGTCTTTACGGTATGCCAACCTATAATGGCGTTGACCCAACCCTGTTTTTAGTTCCAGGCTTTCTGCTGTTTTTTTCAATCATGTTGACTGATGCGATGTATGGGGTGATTGCCTTAGTTTTGGGCCTGTTATTGGTAAGAGGAGGAGGAAAATATAATCTATTCATTAAGGATGCCGGTGTTATTTTATCATCCGCAGGCGTGGCTACTATTATTATTGGTGCCCTTGCTGGAGGATGGTTAGGCGGTTTTGGACTTAAGATACCTATACTAAAAGCTATGCAGATATTTGACCCTATGGTCCAGGTAACAGCATTTTTGGTGATAGCCCTTATTATTGGCCTGACTCATGTTAATGTAGGTGTCGTGATTAATGTTTGGAATATGCTAACAAGAAGGGAGGCATGGAAAGCCTTAACTGGCAATCTGTGGTTTTTGTTTGCTCAGCCTGGCCTTTTTTTCTTGATAGTAGGCTACAAGTCGGTGGGTTTACTGTTTATCGTCATCTCCTTCATACTACTTTTATTGGGACATAAGGCCATGGCCATGTTTCAGGTAACTGGATTCATGGGGGATGTTCTTTCTTACGCCAGGCTTATGGCTTTGGGTTTGTGCACGACAGGAATTGCTATGACAGTTAATGTCCTTTCAGATATGCTTTACGCTAGCAGTTCAATTGGAATCTTTTTTGCTATCGTTGTTTTTTTTATTGGCCATCTATTTAATTTTGTCATTAATGCAATGGGGAGCTTTGTTCATGGGCTTCGATTGCATTATGTAGAATTGTTTACCAAATTTTTTGAAAGCGGGGGCGCTGAGTTTACACCCCTTGAGACAAGGCATGAAGTAGTAGAGATTAAATAAAAGGGAGGTGTTGTATGGAATTATCATCAGGAATAGTATTGGCAATTATTGGTGCGGCTATCTCTATGGGTGTGGCAGCCATTAGCTCAGGGATTGGAGTCGGTTTGGCAGGTATTGCAGGAGCAGGTGTTATATCAGAGGATCCAAAAAAGTTTGGACCTGTTTTAGTTCTCCAGGCTCTACCACAAACACAGGGAATATATGGGTTTTTGGGGGCCGTTTTGATCCTTATCGGTGTCGGCGTACTCGGTGGAGCGATTAAAGCAATCCCTGTTGGTATGGGCTATGCTGCGCTTGGAGGAGGCATCGTAATTGGTTTAAGCAGTGTTACGGCTATTGCCCAGGGAGCTATTGCTGCCAGTGGCATGGGTGCTGTAGCCAAGAGACCGGAAACTTTTGGTCAGGCAGTTGTCCTAGCTGTGATGGCAGAGACATTTGCTATTTTTGGTCTCCTTATAGCTATTCTGATCTTTGTTGGAACAAAGATTATGGGTGGGTAAGAATAAAAAAGTGCCTAACGTTATCGAATTTTAACAAGGTACCCTATCTCACTTTTAACCTTATCTTATTTACTGTAGTTAAAGAGGGGAATTATGTCAGATAAAGGGGTTGACAAAATAATATCCCATATAGAAGCTGAAGCCGAGAAGGAGATATCTGAGATACTTCTTAAGGCTCAAGCAGAGGCGAACAATATTACAAAAGCTGCTCAGGAAAGAGCGAAGAGAGAGACAGAGAGAGTCCTTTCAAACGGTAAAAGAGTCGCCTCTCTTGAAGGGCAAAGGATAATTGCAGAAACTAATATCGATGTTAGACGGAAGCGGATGGATGCTCAAGAAGAAGCAATTACAGAGTCATTTGAAGAGGCTAAAAAGATTTTGGAAGAATTAGCTGAAAAGGGGAAACGGGATAATTTTGTATATAAGGATGTCATGTTTAACCTGATTGCTTCTGCCTCTGAAGTTGTTGCCGGAAACAAACTTGAGATAGTTTTTAACCAGAGGGACAGCAAAATCTTCAACGGGAAGATGTTGGGAGAATTAACTACATTTGTCAAAGATAGAACAGGAAGAGACGTCTCTCTGACGTTAGCAGATAAGACTATGCAGTTCCTTGGAGGTGTGGTTGTTAGGGATTTGGAAAAGCAGGTGGAGGTTGACAATACCCTTGAGACCAAATTAAACCGGCTTAAAGAAAACCTAAGGGTAGATGTAGCCAAGATCCTATTTGGGGACAGGATATGATTGGAGATGCTCTTTCATACCTCTATGTTAATGCAAAGATAATGGCAAAAGAGGGGAAGTTTATTTCTGTATCGAGATGGGAGGATCTATGGGGATGTACATCACCTGGAGAGATAGCCTCTCTTTTAGAGGGAACAGACTATTTTCCTTACCTTAATGAGGCGGCAATTAATGATTCAAAAGAATTAGAGAAAGCTGTTTTAGAAGAGTTTTCCTCCTTAGGGAGGGAGATATCCGAGATTATTCCCAAAGGGGCATGGCCAATAAAAGAATATCTGCTTAAGAAATGGGATGTTATAAATTTGCGAACTGTGATGAGGGGAATACATGGGAATTTAAAGAAAGATGAAATAGTGGATTCCTTTATTGAGGGAGGCGAACTGGACATTGCTTTTTTTAAAACCCTCATTGATGTAGAGAGTATGGATGATTTTGTTGCTCTCTTGGCAAAAACTCCTTATCAATCGCTAACAGATGGAATAGGTAAATATAGTGAGACTAAAAACCTCTTTTTTTTAGAGGCCTCATTAGATAGAATTTTCTGGGCGGATTTATGGGAGAAAGTCCTGAACTTAAAAGGCATTAAAGAATTCAGAGAATTTATAGGGGTATGTGTTGAAACGCACAACCTTAAAATTATTTTAAGGGCAAAAAATGACGGACTCTCCTTAGAAGACATTAATCCTTTTTTAATCCCTGATTGCGCATTGCTAAATGAAATACTGCCTGCTTTTGACGAAGAGGATCTCTCGGGCCTTATACCCCTCCTGGAGGATACAATATATTTTGAACCTCTATTAAGTGCTCAGCCTCAGTATGAAAGAAACGATTCTATTTTACCTTTTGAAGATGTGCTCGGCAATCTAGTGCTTAAAAAGGCAGAAGATATTAGGAAGAAAAAGCCCTTTGGCTCAGGACCTCTTATAGGGTTTCTTGTTTCAAAGGAGACAGAGGTAAAGAATCTTTTGGTTGTTGTTAGGAGCACTGAGGTTGATCTGGATAGGGCTGAAATCAGAGAAATAATAGCGAGGAAATAATGGAAATCGCCCTGATTGGAGATAAACACACAATTTATGGTTTTAGGCTGGCAGGAATAAGAAAAACTTTCCTGATTAAAGGGATCTCCCAGGAGATTAGAGAAATACTGAAGGGACTATTTAGCGATAATATCTGCTTGATATTGATTACCGAAAAGATAGCCGAAGAAATAAGGGATATATTAAAAGATATGGATAGATTCAGGAAGGGCATAATGCCTATAATTTTGGAGATCCCGGATAGTGGTGGCCCATTAATCAGCAAGGTTGACCCCATGCGGGAGCTTATTAAAAGAACTGTTGGCTTTGAAATAGCATAGCGAGGAAATTATGGCAGATCAACAAACAGGAAAGATCAGGAGCATTGCCGGCCCACTCGTAATCGCCAAAGATATACGAGGTTGCGAGATGTATGAGGTTGTCAGGGTGGGCAAGGAAGGTCTCATGGGAGAGACAATAAAGCTCGTAGGGGATTTGGCGTATGTACAGGTTTATGAGGATACCACCGGGCTCAAACCAGGGGAAGAGGTCGTGAGAACTGGCGCCCCTGTCTCAGTGGAGCTTGGTCCGGGAATTATCACCAATTTCTATGACGGGATACAACGGCCTTTAGTTGGAATTAAAAACCAGGCAGGGGATTACATAACGAGGGGGGTTAACATTCCCAGCTTGGATCCTGAAAAAAAATGGGACTTCAACTCACTCGTTAAAAAGGGTGACGAGCTTGTTGAAGGGGACTACGTCGGCGAGGTTCAGGAATCAAAGGTTATATTAAATAAGGTAATGGTTCCACCAGGGATAAAGGGGAAGGTGGTGGAGATTAAAAGCGGGAGTTTTACGGTTAATGACATTATTGCCATTCTTGATGAGAACGGAAAAAAGCATGAATTAATGATGAAGCAAAAGTGGCCAGTAAGGATAGGAAGGCCCTTAAAAGAAAAACTTGACCCAGAGGTACCGCTGTTAACTGGCCAGAGGATTTATGATACCTTTTTTCCTATTGCCAAAGGTGGCACAGCTGCAATTCCTGGGGGCTTCGGAACTGGTAAAACGGTGAGCCAGCATCAGCTGGCAAAATGGGCTGATTCCCAGGTTGTAGTCTATGTCGGCTGTGGAGAAAGAGGGAATGAAATGACAGAGGTGTTGCTGACCTTCCCAGAATTGGATGATCCAAACACCGGGGAGAAATTAATGGAAAGATCCACCTTGATTGCCAATACCTCGAATATGCCAGTGGCAGCCAGAGAGGCATCTATCTATACAGGGGTTACAATTGCTGAGTATTACAGGGATATGGGATATGATGTAGCCCTGATGGCTGACTCATCCTCACGATGGGCTGAGGCGCTGAGAGAGATTTCAGGAAGGCTTGAGGAGATGCCAGGCGAGGAAGGTTTTCCAGCCTATTTAGGTACCAGGCTTGCCGATTTTTATGAAAGGGCAGGCAGGGTAGTAACATTGGGGAAAGAAAAGAGGCTTGGATCGGTTTCAATTATCGGTGCTGTTTCTCCACCAGGAGGTGATTTCTCTGAACCGGTTTCACAAAATACCTTGAGGGTGGTAAGTGCCTTCTGGGCATTAGACACAAACCTGGCAGACCGGAGACATTTTCCTGCCATCAACTGGTTGACGAGTTATTCGCTCTATTTGGACTTTGTCAAGGAATGGTATGATAATAATATAGACAAGGAATTCCAAATTCTTAGGGGAACCATGATGGCTCTCCTTGAGAAAGAATCCGAGTTGCAGGAGATTGTGCAGTTAGTTGGTCAGGATGCGTTACCAGAATCAGACAGAGCCTTTTTAGAGGTAGCCAGAATGATTAGAGAAGATTATCTTCAACAACATGCATACCACGAAATAGATTCGTATTGCTCTAAAGAGAAGCAATTTCTCATGCTTAAGATCATTATGAAATTCTATCAAGAGGTGAACAAGGCAATTGAGGTAGGTATTATGGCGAGCAAGATAGCTGGGGTAAAGGTGAAGGATGAGATAGCTCGAATGAAGTACACACCAAACCAGGAGTTTCCACAGAGATATGAGGAGTTAATTAAATCCATTGAAACTGAATTTGGATCTTTGAGGAATCAACAATGAAAGAGAAAACGAAGGATATAAAGTCAAGGGAGTACAGGTCTGTTACCCAGGTTGCAGGGCCTCTGATGATTGTCGAGGGCGTTGAAGAGGTGGCATATGGAGAGGTTGTGTATATCAGGACACCCGGGGGAGATAGTAGAATGGGTCAAGTCTTGGAGTCACAGGAGAATCTGGCCATAGTACAGGTGTTTGAAGGCACCAGAGGGCTTGATACAGACCAGACAAGAGTCAGATTTTCTGGTGACATCATGAGGATAGCCCTTTCCAAGGAAATCCTCGGAAGATCCTTTGACGGTTTAGGCAGACCGATTGATGGTGGCCCGGAGATCATTCCAGAGGCTCGACTACCAATTACAGGTGCGGCTATAAATCCGACAGCAAGAGACTATCCGAATGAATTTATCCAAACCGGTATATCCACCATTGATGGAATGAATACCTTGGTGAGGGGACAAAAACTTCCGATATTTTCAGGTGCTGGATTACCCCATAATGACCTTGCTGCACAGATAGCACGACAGGCTACCGTTTTGGGTTCAGAGGAACCATTCTCTGTAATCTTTGCTGCTATGGGGATAACCCATGAAGAAGCAAATTTTTTCATGAATAGCTTTGAATCCACTGGGGCATTGGAGAGGATAGTCTCCTTTATCAATTTGGCCGATGACCCAGCCATTGAGAGGATTATCACACCAAGAATGGCCCTTACCGCTGCGGAGTTTTTGGCCTTTAATTACGACACTCATGTGTTGGTTATTCTCACTGATATGACCAATTACTGTGAAGCCCTGAGAGAAATTTCATCAGCACGAGAGGAGGTTCCTGGAAGAAGAGGATATCCAGGGTATATGTATACCGATTTGGCAAGCAATTATGAGAGGGCAGGAAGGATCGTAGGAAGAAAAGGCTCTATCACTCAGATGCCTATCCTCTCCATGCCAGATGATGATATAACGCATCCGGTACCTGACCTTACAGGGTATATAACCGAGGGACAATTTGTCCTCTCGCGTGAATTACACAGAAAAGGAATCTACCCTCCCGTGGATGTTCTCCCGAGCCTCTCAAGGCTCATGAATGAAGGGATTGGAGAAGGCAGGACACGGCCGGATCATTTAGGGGTGTCTGACCAATGTTATTCTGGCTATGCTGAAGGAAGGGACGTGAGGAGCCTTGTTGCAGTTGTAGGAGAGGAGGCATTGAGCGAAAGGGATCGCCTCAATTTAAAGTTCGCAGATATTTTTGAAGAGAGATTTGTCACTCAGGGAGTGGATGAAAATAGAACTATTGAGCAAACACTTAATTTAGGATGGGAACTTCTCTCAACACTTCCAGAGGGGGAGCTGAAAAGAATAGATGAAAAATACGTGAAACAATATTATAAGAAAGAGTCTATAGTTGCGGTGGGAGAAGAATAACAGATGGCAGATATTCTACACAATGTTAAGCCCACAAGGATGGAATTATTGAAGCTCAGAAGGAGGGTGAAGCTGGCTGATAAAGGGCACAGACTTTTGAAGGAGAAGAGAGATGCATTGATTTCTGAGTTCATGGTAGTAATTAAGGAATATAAAGACGCAAGAAAGAGGGTAGAAGAAAGCCTAAAGGTCGCTTTTTATAATCTTTTAATGGCTGAAGTTTTGTTAGGATCCCGGGATTTAGAACAGATTAGCAGGATAACGCTTAGAGATATAGACGTAGATTTTATGACTAAAAATATAATGGGTGTCTCAGTCCCTATTATGAAAGTAGATAATTTAATTCGGCGGGTACATGAAAGAGGCTACGGTTTTTTAAGCACAAATGCGAAACTTGATGATGCCGCCAAGAATTTTGAGGAGTCAATTTTATCAGTTGTGAAACTGGCCGAGGTAGAAGAATCGGTCAGAAAAATTGCCGAAGAGGTAGAAAAGACAAAAAGAAGGGTTAATGCATTAGAATACATTGTTATCCCCAGGCTAAAGGCAACGATTAAGCATATAGAAATGAGAATGGAAGAAATAGAAAGAGAAAGCTTCCTACGATTAAAGAAGATCAAGGCCTCTCTCGAGGCAAGAAAAAAATAATCTGTAAGGAGTTTTAAGCCTTTCCTTATTATATACAATTCTTAACAAAACAACTTTAGGTATCTTTTTCTCTCAGATTGCCGTAAGTGATTAAATCTCACCAGGGTATTTAATACCTGGTCATAAAGATACAACAGACCACTGACAACCAACTATTAACCCTATTTGCACGAAATATGACTACTGGGCTAACGAAAAGAAAAAGGCCATATGAATTGAATAAAAACATCAAAGTTAAGTTGTTTTACCTTTTTTTGATCGCCCAGATCTGTGCCTTGTTTGGTTTGGTTGTCGGAATCCTTTTTTTTATTTTACGGTTTTTTAGAATTATTTAAGAAAAAATTTCCCCTTCGCACTCTATCCTCTTTGTTTACACACCTACCTTATTTTCTTATCGCTTGACTTTTTTTACAAACAAGATATACTAAAAAGGCTAAAAAATTTATGTGCCTCTATGGGATTAGACGAATTAAATCAATTTGGCCTATTGGAAGAGAAGATTGAATCGCTCATTTCACTGGTAGGCTCTCTTAATGAGGAAAAGGATAACTTAGAAAGCAATATACATGGCCAAGAGAAGAAGATTGGCTCGCTTACTAAGGAGATAGAAACGTTAGAGATTGATAGAGGCGTAATACGAAAAAGAATAGCAACTCTTTTAGAAAAGATAAACGAATTTACTGTATAGACTTAATGGATATGTACTATGGACGATAAGGTTACAATTAGAATAAAGGATACAGAGTATGCTATACGAGGCTCTGATGATAGAGAACAGATATTGAAGGCGGCAGAGTACGTGGACAAAAAGCTGAGAGAGATAAATAAGTTTAAAAAGGAACTATCTGAAGACAAGAAGGCTATTTTAACTGCTCTTGATATAGCAGGAGATTATTTTCAGCTTATAAAAGAAAAGGAGGTTCTATTAGCCGAAATCAATAACAGATCCAAAAAATTACTACAAAGTTTGGATTTAGCATTAAACTAAATTATTCCCCTGCTATGTTCGTGATTGGCGGAAGATTTTTGAGCCAACACTAATGTAAAAGGGAGTTCCCACTTGCCCTTGTGTGTCCTTTTAGATGGTGAAAAAGACCTAACGGGGTAACGGAATGCCCACCTGCGTGAGCTTAGGTTCAAAAAGAACTGCCGACACGGCATTGCAGCGGGGGAAAATAAAAAGAGTGGATTGATAGGCCTAGAGCTGAGGAATGAATTGTCGTGTGACTTTATAATAGAATAAGTAAAGATATTACAACCGTTGGAAGAAATTGAGTAAAAATAAATTTAGATATACAAGAAATAAACCTTATGCAGGATACTTGATTCGCAAATTTCTCTATTTTTTAAGAATACCATTTAACGCTTTGTGTTAGTAAGTTTTGCGTAGCATCCATTATCTATCATTCCGCTAAACCTCTATCAACCCTCTCTTTTTGCCTAAAGAAAAATCTTAATAAATAAAAGGCGGTGATGAATATATGTTAGTTACCCCGTTAGTTATCGTTGCATTGATTGCAATTATAGCAGGTGCCGTTATAGGTATTATTGTTCGTAAAAAGATGTTGGAGAATAAGCTCGATTCCGCAGAAGACTATTCGAGAAAGCTTATCCTTGAAGCCAGCAAACAAGCAGAAACAATTAGAAAAGAGGCTCAGCTACAGGCAAAAGACAAGCTTTATCAGATGAAACTTGATTTTGAGGATGAAACAAAATCAAGAAAAAAAGAGTTGCAGAACCAGGAAAGAAGATTGTTCCAAAAAGAGGAAACCTTAGAAAAGAGGATAGAACAGCTCGAGCAAAGAGAGGGACTAATTGTCAAAGAAGAAGCAGCCTTAGCGAATAGGGACAATGCTTTAAAAAAGAAGGAGGGAGAATTCGATAAGCTGATTGAAGAAGAGAGGCAGAAATTAGAGAGGATTGCCGGTATTTCAGTAAACGAGGCAAAAGAGATGCTCGTTTCTTCTATGGAATCAGAGGCACGCCATGAGGCTTCCAAGCTCATAAAGAAAATAGAGGCTGAGACAAGAGAAATCTCAAATAGAAAGGCACAGGAGATTTTGGCTTTGGCCATTAAAAGGTATGCTGGTGATTATGTGGCTGAAGAGAGTGTTTCTGTGGTTAATTTACCAAATGATGAGATGAAAGGAAGGATTATCGGGAGAGAAGGAAGGAACATTAGGGCTTTAGAAGCTGCTACCGGAATAGATCTTATAATTGATGATACGCCTGAAGCCGTAGTCTTGTCAGGGTTTAATCCGATCAGAAGGGAGGTTGCTAAAGTGGCCTTGGAGAGGCTCATCGAAGATGGCAGTATTCACCCGGCAAGGATTGAGGAGATCGTAGAAAGAGTGAGCAGAGAAATTGAGGCACACATCAAAGAGGCCGGAGAACAGGCTACTTTTGATATTGGACTTCATGGTATCCATCCAGAATTGATTAAATTAATCGGTCGCCTGAAATATAGATCAAGTTATGCTCAGAATGTGTTAGAGCATTCTATGGAGGTTGCCTTCTTGTGTGGTATAATGGCATCGGAGTTAAAGTTGGATGAGAAACAGGCCAAAAGAATCGGGCTTCTCCATGATATCGGAAAGGCAGTAGATCATGAGATAGAAGGGGCACACGCACTCATAGGGGCAGATTTGGCCAAGAAATATGGTGAATCTGAGCAAGTAGTTCATGCTATCGCTGCTCACCATGAAGATATTCAGTCCACATCTGTTATGGATGTCCTTCTTCAAGCAGCCGATACCTTATCTGGCGCTAGACCTGGCGCCCGAAGAGAGATGTACGAGACGTATGTGAAGAGATTGGAGGATATGGAAGAGATAGCCATGTCTTTTAAAGGTGTTAATAAGTCGTATGCAATTCAAGCGGGCAGAGAGATTAGGATAATAGTAGAGAGCGATAAGGTAGATGATTTTGAATCAACAATGATATGCAGTGAGGTGGCAAAAAAAATAGAAAAAGGTCTTACTTATCCAGGACAGATTAAGGTGACAGTCATAAGAGAAACCAGGGCTGTTGCATACGCCAAGTAAAATTTTAACACGTTTAGCTCGCGTATTGTTAATGTGGAACGAGCAAGATTGATGTAGCCTTGATATCTTTTTTACATATACTGAATAATACATTACTAACCTCGTAATATCCTACCAGTTTTTTATAGGTTAGAAGTGAGTGACCAGCCTAATTTAATATATCGAATTTCTACAAATTATTGAAATTAAAGAGGTTTTGAGTTTAATAAAACATTCTTCCCGCTGTTTCAGCGGGGAGGAGAGAAGTGCGTTAATTTCTGTTTTCTTTTAAAATGATTCAACTATTTCAGGTGTATAAAAATTTTGGTTCAAAAAACCCAGCACTGTTGGATATAAACCTGACAGTAAAAAAAGGGGAGTTTGTTTTCATTACTGGGCCTAGTGGTGCAGGAAAGACTACATTGTTAAAAATAATTTTCTGTGCAGAGAGGCCAACAAGCGGAAACGCACTGGTCGACGGAAGGAATCTTAATAGGATCAAGGATCGGGACCTTTCATTGTTGCGTCGAAGAATAGGGGTAGTCTTTCAGGATTTCAAGTTACTTCCAAGGCGTAATGTATTTGAAAATGTAGCCTTAGCTTTAGAAATAATAGGGTTTCCTTTATCTATGATACGTAAAAAGGTTCATCAGACACTCAGGTATTTAAGCCTGACAAACAAAGAGGGTTACTATCCTCCTCAGCTTTCAGGGGGGGAACAGCAGCGAGTTGCCATTGCCAGGGCAATAGTCAACAATCCTTTGATTCTTTTGGCTGATGAACCAACAGGAAATCTTGA